>ERZ772883.102-NODE-102-length-100069-cov-5.557962_pt1 | contig 100069 bp, 95 predicted proteins | sample MGYA00580575_ERZ772883 | MGnify/ENA primary metagenome ERZ772883 (study PRJEB29015, sample SAMEA2737666) | human gut metagenome | biome: human gut; feature: human-associated habitat; material: faeces | place: China | collected 2012 ... | reverse complement strand
AGCACGTTCTGAAGCTCAAGGTCGTCAACCTCAAGACCGACCCGCAGCTCATGGGCGCTCTCGGCGCTGCTGAGTATGCCCGCCAGAAGGGCATGGCCAAGAAGTAATTTCCTCGACCAAACCGATTTAGGAAAGGGGCATATTCTTACATGTGCAAATTTTTTAAGAACCTTATAAAGGTGCTCGTCATCACTGTCGCTGCCCTGTTTGTCGTCTATTTCTGGAACCTCGACCAGAAGCTTCTGGGCTGGGTATACAAGCAGGTCAACACCATCTTTGACCGCAAGCCCGTTGATATCAAGTTCTGAGCATGGAACTGTATAACTCTCTTATCAACGAGACCAAAGCCCTGCTTGAGTCAAAGAGCGCAAAGGTCTGGGACTATGACGCGCACGGTCTCTGGAAGGATACCGGCATGAGCGAGCTCGTCCTGCAGAAGGACGCCGCCTTTGAACTGGGCGCGACCGGCAAAGGCTCGGCAAACTATGTGCTGTTCACCTCCAATGCCGAGCTCGTCAATAAGGATCAGGTCATTCTCTGCGGCAAGGATCTCGGCGAGCTGAAGGGCGACTGCGATTTTGCCCGCGTTGTCCTGCTGCGCGTCGGCGTGCTGGATGAGGACGATGAGGCGGTCTACCGCACTCTTAAGGACATTGAGTTCTCCAAGTACCATGTGTACCCCGAGGGCTACATGGTCCGCATGTCCCCTGAGAGCTACCGCGAGCAGATCCGTGTCAGCAAGGATGCGCTGCGTCATGGCATAAGCTTCAAGTCCATAGGTATGAACTATATCACCGAGTACAAGAAGGACGCAAATGTCATCAGCGCGACCGTCATCTTCATGACCGATCCCTCTATCGACTATGCCAAGCTCAAGGCTCTGGCAAAGAAATCCGCTGACGTCACGGGTACTCTTACCCATATCCTCGAAGGTCTGCCGACGGACTGCTCCGTCTGTGCTCTCAAGGATATCTGCGACGAAGTCGAAGGAATGAAAGAGCTTCACTTCGGCGTGGGTGAAAAGGGCGCGGATCACCACCATTAACAAATCTGCCGGGAGGAGCCGCCGCATCGGCTCCCCACCGGCAGTATTTATGTGCGGCATAACGCCGCATACGTATAAATCAAAAGGAGAGAATCAATGAATCCCAAGTATGAAGCCCTGTTTACGCCTTGGAAGGTCGGCAACGTTGAGGTCAAGAACCGCATCGTCCAGTGCTCCATGGGCGGCACGTCCCTGTTCGGCTGGATGGAGCCGAGCCACCTCGATAAGGAAGCGGCATACTTCCTGCTTAACCGCGCGCAGGACGGCGTCGGCCTGATCCTGCCCGGCATGCAGTGCATCAAGGACGCCATCGGCGGCCGCTGGCTGTACCAGAACGAGAAGATGTTCAAGGATCTCAAGAAGTATATGGAGGAGTTCCATAAGACCGGCGCAAAGCTGTTCATCCAGCTTGCCGCGGGCATGGGCCGCTCCATGGCTATCACAAAGCCGATGATCCTTCTGCTCCAGCACCCGGTGCTCGGCAAGCTCGCCAGCCCCGTTGCCGACCTTGACTATATCACCGCCTCCGCCTCGGCCACGCCGAACCGCTGGTACGATGAGGTCAAGTCCCGCCCCATGACCATCAAGGAAATTCACGATCAGGTCGAAGCCTTTGCGAAGACCTCCAAGCTCCTCAAGGAAGCCGGGGTCGACGGTGTCGAAATTCACGCTGTCCATGAGGGCTACCTGCTCGACCAGTTCACCATTTCCAACATGAACTACCGTACCGACGAGTACGGCGGATCTTTCGAGAACCGCTACCGCTTCCCGGTCGAGATCGTTCAGGCCATCAAGCGCGAATGCGGCAGTGACTTCCCCGTTTCCCTGCGCTACTCCGTCGTCTCCAAGACCAAGGACTGGGGCAAGGGCGCAATGCCTTATGAGGAGGACTTCAAGGAGTTTGGCCGTGACATGGAGGAATCCGAGAAGGCCGTCAAGTACCTTGAGGACGCAGGCTACGATATGTTCAACTGCGACAACGGCACCTACGACGCATGGTACTGGGCGCATCCGCCTCAGTACATGCCCGATAACTGCAACCTCAGCTATGTCGAGCATATAAAGAACTATACCTCCAAGCCCGTCGTCTGCGCAGGCCGTATGGATCCGGTCAAGGCGGCAGAAGAGATCGCTGCAGGCAAGCTCGACGCTGTCGCTATCGCGCGCCAGAACCTTGTTGACCATGAGTGGATCCACAAGATCCTCGAAGGCCGCGAGGACGAGATCAAGCCCTGCATCCGCTGCCACAACGGCTGCTTCAATATGGCAAAGTTTGCCGGTACCCCGAACATCCAGCACCTTGGGGACTCTCTGCATCTTGCCCGCTGCGCCCTGAACCCGACCACTATGCAGCACAACAAGTACAAGATCGTCCCGACCAAGAGCCCGAAGAAGGTCGCCGTCATCGGCGGCGGCATCGGCGGCATGGAGTGCGCACTTGTCCTCAAGCAGCGCGGTCATATCCCCACGCTCTTCGAAAAGAGCGGTGAGCTGGGCGGCCTGTTCCTGACTGCCTCCGCCATGACCTTCAAGGAGAACGATAAGGAGCTCATCCGCTGGTACAGGAGAGAGATCGAGAAGTCCGGCATCGAAGTGCACCTCAATACCGAGGTCAACGATCTCGGCACTCTGCGCGGCTATGACGATATCATCGTCGCTACCGGCTCCGTTCCCAGAACCATGCCCGGCATAAAGGGCTTTGAGAAGGCGCTCACCTTCACGCAGATACTCAAGGAGAAGCACGAGCTTGGCGATAAGGTTCTCTTCATCGGCGGCGGCCAATCCTCCTGCGAGGCGGCATATGACCTGCTGCTCAACTACGGCAAGCACCCCATCATTGTCGAGTACGCAAACGACCTCGTTGCCGCTCAGGCGACCTGCCTTGCCAACACCTCCTACCTGCGCGACGCGATGGAGTACCACAAGGTTCCCGTCTACCTGCACAGCACTGTCACCGAGATCACCGACAAGGGCTGCACCGTCAAGAACGTCCAGACCGGCGAGACCTTCTTCGTCGAGTGCGACAACGTCGTCAACGGCATCGGCTTTGTCCCGACTCCGGTCGGCGGACGCACTGCCTCCCGCAAGGTCAAGGGCAAGGAGACCATCTTCCGTGTCGGCGACTGTGTCGCTATCGGCAATCTCCGCACCGTTATCTGGCGCGCATGGGACGTCTGCATGAAGATATAACCGGACCCAGATTTTAATAAACAAGGGATGACCGCGTGTCATCCCTTGTTCATTGTCATAGCAGACAAATCGTCGAAAACGCGGGGGCTGAAATTTTGTCAGCCTGTTAAAAGTGAAAAAAGACTCTTGACATATCAAAATCGCGCGGCTATAATGACGCCATCAACAGAACAGTTGCAGTAAACCTGTGACGGAGAGTAGTAACCCGGCATAACCATTGTACAGAGAACCGTGGGTGGTGTGATCACGGTCGTATGGCGCGGGGCGAATGGACTTCGGAGGGCGGTTTGAAAGGGCTCTGCCCGAGTAGATGCCGACGGAAACCTGTACCGTTATCTTTCAGGGCGCGTATGATGGTACGCGTAAGCGAGAGGGCGTTTTCAAAGAACGTCAATTTGGGTGGTATCGCAGGAGTGTGCAGCTCTTGTCCCATGTGTGTGGGACGGGGGTTGTTTTTTTATATCCATGCTCCGAAACAAGGCCGTCGGCAGCGGCCCCTCCATCGCCGCCCAGAATCAAATCAAGGCTAAAAAGCCAAATGGAGGAAACAACCATGAAAAAGACAAACATCATCCGTAAAGTGATCGCCGGTGTTCTCGCCGCTGTAATGTGCCTCGCTCTCGCGGCCTGCGGCAGCGAAGCCGCAGCCCCCGCAGCCGATACATCAGCTGACTCTCAGGCAAAGACGACTTACACGATCGGCCTGTGCAACTACGTTGACGACGCATCCCTCAACCAGATCGTTGACAATATCCAGACCCGCCTTGCCGAGATAGGCGAAGAGAAGGGCGTGGAGTTCAACGTTCTCTACGATAACTGCAATGCCGACGCAAGCGTTATGGAGCAGATCATTTCCGACTACCTCGCCGATAAGGTAGACCTCATGATCGGCGTCGCAACGCCTGTCGCGATGCGCATGCAGACCGCGACCGAGGACAGCCGGACTCCCGTCGTGTTCTCCGCTGTGTCCGACCCCGTCGGTGCGGGACTCGTTGAATCCCTCGAAGCCCCCGGCGCGAACGTCACCGGCACCTCCGACTATCTCGATACCGACGCGATAATGAACCTCATCTTCGCCCTTGACCCCGATGCTGAGACCATCGGCCTGCTCTACGACCAGGGACAGGATTCCTCCGCAGCTCCCATTGCAAAAGCTAAGGAATACCTCGATAACAAGGGCGTCAAGTACATCGAGCGCACCGGCACCACGACCGACGAGGTCATGCTCGCCGCCGACGCTCTGGTCGCCGACAAGGTCGACGCCGTCTTTACCCCGACCGACAACACCATCATGACCGCCGAGCTTGCGATTTATGAGACCTTCGCCAAGGCAGGCATCCCGCAGTACACCGGCGCTGACTCCTTCGCCCTCAACGGCGCGTTCCTCGGCTATGGCGTTGACTACGCAAACCTCGGCGTTGAGACCGCGAACATGGTAGCGCAGATCCTCCTCGAGGGAGCCGAACCCGCATCCACCCCGGTAATGACCTTCGATAACGGCACCGCAACCATAAACACCGATATCTGCGCCGAGCTCGGCTATGACTACGCAGACGTCGAAGCCGCATTCACCTCCCTCTGCTCCCGCATCGTGACCCTCACCACCGCCGAGAGCTTTGACGACATTAAGTAATATACACTGCAGCATATCAAACGCGCAGACCCGGCTCAACGCTGAGTCTGCGCACAGTTAGAAAAAGAGGACAAGTATGGACATTTCAACTATCCTGTCTCTCGGACAGACCGCGCTTGAGCTGGGGCTTATCTGCTCGCTGACGGTGCTGGCGCTGTTTTTGAGCTATACGATGCTGAACGTGTGCGACCTGTCGACCGACGGCTGCTTCACTCTCGGCGCGGCAGTCGGCGCGGCTGTTGCAATCGCCGGGCACCCGTGGCTCTCGCTCGGCGCGGCAATGATAGCCGGTATCTGCTCCGGCTTCATCGTGGCGATACTTCAGACGCGCATGGGCGTGAACAGTCTGCTTGCCGGCATCATCGTGAACACCGCGCTCTATTCCATAAACATAGCGGTCATGGGCGGCTCGTCACTCCTGAACCTCAACAAGACCGACACGGTGTTCTCACTGCTTAAATCCGCCCTCTCCGGCACACCCTTTGCCGGGGGCTATAAACTCATCGTTTCAGGCGCGGCGGTGCTCCTCGCACTCGTGTTCATCGCGCTTTTCCTGCGCACCCGCCTTGGCCTTGCCATCCGCGCGACCGGCAATAACCCGGACATGGTGCGCTCCTCGTCCGTGAACCCTGCGTTCACCACGACAGTCGGCCTCTGCGCGGCAAACGCTCTCACCGGCCTTTCCGGCTGCCTGATGGCGCAGTCCCAGAAGGCCGTAGACATTAACCTCGGCACCGGTATGGTCACTATAGCCCTTGCCTCGCTCCTCATCGGCGGCACGGTCATGGGACGCGGCGGCGTGTTCAGGCGCGCCGTCGGCGTGGTGCTCGGCTCAGTGATCTTCCGCCTTGTCTATACCGTTGCGCTGCGGCTCAATATGCCGGCGTTCATGCTCAAGCTCGTCTCATCGGTAATCGTCATTCTGGCGATCTCCGTGCCGTACCTCAAAACGCGTCTGCCGATGCTGCGCCGCAGAATGGCGCACGCCAAAGGGAAAGGGGGCGAGGGCGCATGCTGAAGCTCAGCCATATTTCAAAGACCTTTAACCCCGGCACCGTGAATGAAAAGACCGCCATACCCGATCTTTCGCTCGAGCTTGAACGCGGCGACTTTGTCACGATCATCGGCGCAAACGGCGCGGGCAAGTCCACGCTCTTTAACGCCATCTGCGGCAGCTTCCTCACAGACAGCGGCAGCATCATCCTCGACGGGGAGGACATCACTTTCCAGCCGGAGCATAAGCGTGCAAAGCGGATAGGCCGGCTCTTTCAGGATCCGATGCGCGGCACTGCTCCGGGCATGACGATAGAAGAAAACCTCACCCTCGCCGCGGGACGCGGCGGGTGGTTTGCGCACATCACCAAGGCTGACCGCGACCTCTTCCGCGACAGGCTCGCTCAGCTCGACATGGGGCTTGAGGACAGGCTGCGCCAGCCGGTCGGCCTGCTCTCTGGCGGCCAGCGTCAGGCGCTGACGCTCGTCATGGCGACGATCGTCCCGCCGAAGCTCCTCCTGCTTGACGAGCACACCGCCGCTCTCGACCCCGGCACGGCGGAGAAGGTGCTGGAGCTCACGCGCAGGGTCGTGAGCGAAGAAAAGCTCACCTGCATGATGATTACGCATAACATGCAGTCCGCGCTCGAGCTCGGCAGCCGCACCCTCATGATGGATTCCGGCAGGATAATTCTCGACGTCGGCGGCGCGGAGCGCAGCGGGCTTACAGTAAACGACCTCCTTGCGCGCTTCAGAGCGGGCGTCGGCAAGGCGCTCGACAACGACCGGATGCTGCTTTCGTGATATCTTGCGGACATGTTTTTCACCCCCACTGCATATATATGCTATGGGGGTGAAAGCTATATGTCGTATGAACAGAGCAGGAGCGAGGTGCAGCGCAGCCATACGCTCAGCATGGAGAACCGGGATAAGCTGAGTCTTACCGGAGTGGAGGACGTCAGTGGATTTGACGAGAGCCTCGTCGTTCTCACAACGAGCATGGGCGAGCTCACCGTGCGCGGCGAGGGTCTGCACATCGAGCGTATCGATCTGGACTCCGGTCAGCTCGAGGTGCGCGGCAAGGTGCAGGAGCTGAGCTATGACGAGCGCGCACCGAAGAGCACGCTGTGGTCGCGCCTGTTCGGCGGCTGACGTGGGACAGAGCATTGAAGGGCAGGCGCTGGAGCTGCTTGCTTTCCTGCTTGGCGGCGCGATGCTTGGGCTTGTGTATGATATGCTCCGCCCGATAAGGCGCGCGGCGGGCCGGGGCGGGGGAGCGCTGGACGTGCTCTTCTGCGCGGCAGGCGGCGCGCTGTTCTTCCTGCTTGCCATGCGCTCCGAGAGCGGAAGGATGGGCACGTGGTCGCTGGCCGCGGCAGCCGTCGGTTTCTGCATGTATATGCACACTTTGAGCGCCGTCCTGCTGCCCGCGTTCACCGCGGTCGATACCGCGGCGGCAGGGGCGGCGCGGAGGTGTAAAAAAGTAATAAAAAAATTTTGTAAATATGCAAAAAGTATCTTTCAAAAATCGCGCGAATGTTTTATTATAAAGCATAAGCAGAAAGTGGATTGACATGAACACAAGAGACACGCTGATATGCATTGTCCTGATAGCGCTGACGCTGTACGCCTGCGCAAGCGTGGCGGCGGTCGGCGGGGAGCTTCGCGCGGCGGCAGCCGTGCAGCAGGAGCTGAGTGCCGAGCTTGAGGAGCAGACGGCAGATAATGCCGCGCTACGGGAAAAGCTCGAAGCGGGGCTGAGTGATGAAGAATTTGAGCGTTTAGCGCGTGAGCGGCTGGGTCTTGTCAAGCCGGGAGATAAAATATTTTATTTTACAACAGACAGAGAGGGGTAAACATGGAGCTGACGGTCGGTGAAGTGCTGGAAGGGAAAGTCACGGGTATCGCCAAATTCGGCGCGTTTGTCGCGCTCGACGGGGGCAGGAGCGGCCTTGTACATATTTCGGAGGTGGCCAACACCTATGTCAGTGACGTAAACGAATATCTCAAGGTAGGCCAGACCGTGAAGGTCAAGGTCATCGGGATAAGCGACGAGGGGCGTATCAACCTCTCCATAAAGCGCGCGCTTGAGCCGCAGAAGCCGGAGAGCGCTCCGCGCAGCCGGGACGCGCAGCCGAAGCGCGAAAAACCTGCGCGTACGCCGGTGCCTCCTGCGGCATCGACGAGCGGGAACATGGACTTTGAGGACAGACTCAAGAAGTTCATGCAGGAGTCTGACAGCAGAATTGCCGACAATCGCATGTACTCCGAGCACCGCCAGCGCACCCGCAGGAAATAAATATGAAAAAATGACTGCACCATTCGGTACAGTCATTTTTTTACATATCGACAGCCTTGATGCTCATCCTGTGCAGCTCGCACATGGTCTCGTATATCGTCTCCGCTGCGTTCAGCGGCACGGCATCCGCAATGGCGGCGGACATCTCCGCGCGCCGCTCGGGCTGCGCCAGCAGCTCGAGGCAGCAGGCAGCCAGCTCTTCCGGAGTGGCGGCGGTGACGGCGGCCCCGGCTTTCGTGAAGAAGTCGAGATTATATTCCTCCACCGCAGCTATCGCGTCTATCAGCACCATGGGCAGCGCCTTTGCCGCAGCTTCAGTGACGCTTATCCCGCCGGGCTTTGTCAGATAGAGATCGGCGCTGTCGAGCAGCAGGGAAACGTTCTTCTCAAAGCCGAGGATGTGGATGTTTGCCTGACCCGCATAGCGCGAGGCGAGATGCCGGTGCAGCTTCTCATTTGCCCCGCACACGACCGTCAGCTCCTGCTCATACGTCATTGTCTCCGCGAGCGTTTCGGTCAGCTCCCTGAGCGGCCCGCAGCCGATGCTCCCCGTCATCGCGACAAGGTGCTGGTGCTCAGGCTCAATGCCGAAGCTGCGCTTCGCCTCGGCCTTCGGCGCGCGCGTGTAGAATTCCGGGCGTATCGGTATTCCGGACGGCACTATAAGCTCTGCACTTATCCCGCCGGTGACAAACTCCACGGCAAGGGAGGGAGCCGGGATGAAGCAGCACCCGAGACGGCTGTCGCCCACGCTTGGGCTGCACGTGTAGTCCGTCGCGACAAAGGCCGTACACAGTGTCGGATCGTAAAGCTCCAGTATCTTCGTCACCATCAGCGCCGGGAAGAGATGTACGCATATGACCGTGTCATACCTGCCGTCCCGGATGTGCTCATAGAGCGGCAGTGCAGCTTTGGCGAACATTTCGTATAGCCTTGAGCTTTCATGGAACATATCCGGGTGGTTCTCAGAGAACCTGTAGCCCGACTGATAGAGCTTCGGCGTGTGCCGGTACATGAAGGTGTGCCCGCTCGTTATCAGCTTCTGCGCGCCCTCGGAGAGGAAGTGCAGCGCTTCGCATATATCGCACTCCTCGCCGCGGCTGAGAAATTCTTCTCTGATAGCCTTGGCGCAGGAGTTATGCCCCTCGCCGGTGTCGCAGCTCAGTATAAGCGTTTTCATTTCTGACGCAGCCCCTCCTGCTTCTTCATTCCGTCCTCAAGGCGCAGCAGCCTTGGCCGGTTGTAGCGCTGTATGATGATGTACGGGAGGTTTCCCGCAAGGAAGTATACTATTGAAATTATCCAGCCCCATGCCCCGCCGACGATGAACACCGCGCCGAAGCCGAGGATGCTCAGCAGCACATGTATGAACTCCGCCACGCAGGTCTCCTGAAGCATCCGCGGCAGACGGCTGCCGTAGTCGGCGGTCATCTTCTTCGGCGGCATGAGCTTCGGCAGAATGCGGCTCATGTCCGGAAGAGTGTTCTGCCACTGCTTGACGCGCAGCTTTTTGTAAAGCCCCGCCTCGAAGTCCAGCGGCTTATATGGAAACGCGCGGCTGTTGAACCAGCCCTTCGGGAGTATGCGCCCGAGCAGGAACGAGAACACGCCCAATACAATATAGTAGATCACGCAGTACAGAAGCTTCATCTTTATCCCCTCATTGACCAAAGGCATGGCTTATTTTTCACAATATAAAAACCTTAACGTTTTCTTTGCAACTGTACTTCAATTAAAGCTCAAGGATTGTTGACCTTCACCATCTGACCATTCTGCGAATGACTGCACTATTAAGACATTCTTTAGAAAACACGGTAGATTTTTACGACACAGTTTGCTATAATGTTAAAAGGTTAAAAGAATATAAAACCTGTCCGATAAAATTGAAAGGGGATTTTTCACATGGGTCTTATTCGTGCAGCACTTGGAGCAGCCGGCGGTGTCGTCGGTGATCAGTGGAAAGAATATTTTTACTGCGAGGCGCTTGATAATGACGTCCTCGTCGTAAAGGGCAGCAAGAGAGTTTCGGGCCGTTCCTCCAACCGCGGCGGTACGGACAATATCATCTCCAACGGCTCTGTCGTTGCCGTTGCGGACGGTCAGTGCATGATAATCGTCGAGCAGGGCAAGATCGCCGAGCTCTGCGCCGAGCCGGGCGAGTTTGTCTATGACAGTTCCACCGAGCCCTCCATCTTCAGCGGCAGTCTCGGCACCAGCATCGAGGAAGTTTTCAAGAACATCGGCAAGCGCTTCACCTTCGGCGGCGAAGCCCCCAAGGATCAGCGCGTGTATTACTTCAACACCAAGGAGCTCGTCGGCAATAAGTACGGCACTCCTTCTCCCGTGCCCTTCCGCGTTGTGGATCAGCGCGCCGGTATAGACATCGATATCGCTATCCGCTGCTTCGGCGAGTACAGCTACCGTATCTGCAACCCGATCCTGTTCTACACCAACGTCTGCGGCAATGTCTCCTCCGAGTACACCCGCGATAATATCGACGGCCAGCTCAAGACCGAGCTTCTCACCGCTCTTCAGCCCGCCTTCGCCAAGATCTCCGATATGGGCATCCGCTATAGCTCCCTGCCCGGCCACACTATGGAGATCGCCCAGGCGCTCAACGAAGTCCTCAGCCCCAAATGGAGCGACCTGCGCGGTATCGAGGTCGTGTCCTTCGGCGTGTCCAGCGTCAAGGCCAGCGAAGAAGACGAGGCCATGCTCAAGGAGATGCAGCGTACCGCGGCCTACCGCGACCCCGGCCTTGCTGCGGCGAACCTCTCTGCGGCTCAGGCTCAGGCGATGCGCGATGCTGCCAAGAACTCCGGCGGCGCGGCAGTCGGCTTTATGGGCATGAACATGGCTTCCCAGATGGGCGGCATGAACGCGCAGAATCTCTATCAGATGGCCGGTCAGTATCAGCAGCCTGCCCAGCAGCAGGCAGCACCCGCGGCGAGCGCGGCGGGTACGTGGAAGTGCCCGAAGTGCGGCGCCTCCGCAAGCGGCAAGTTCTGCCCCGAATGCGGCGCAAAGAAGCCTGAGGACGGTAAGTGGACCTGCTCCTGCGGCGCTGTCAACACCGGCAAGTTCTGCTCCGAGTGCGGCGCAAAGAAACCGGGGACTATAAAATATAAGTGCGACAAGTGCGGCTGGGAGCCGAAGGACCCCACCAAGCCCCCGAAGTTCTGTCCCGAGTGCGGCGATCCGTTCGATACTGACGATGTCGTCGGTTGAGGTAAGGAGCCATGGCTGACCAAGTAACAAATTACCAGTGCCCGGCCTGTACAGGCCCCCTGCACTATGACGGCGCGAGCGGTAAGCTCAAGTGCGACTATTGCGGCAGCCTGTATGAGGTCGCCGAGATAGAGGCGCTGTATAAAGACAAGGACGCGGCAGCGGCGGCAGCCTCGGCGAAGGCGGAGGAAAAAACCGCGGACGGAGATTGGGAATATTCGGACAACGGCTGGGGCGAGGACGCGGCGCATATGCGCAGCTACAATTGCCCGAGCTGCGGCGCGGAGCTTATCTGTGACGATACCACCGCCGCGACGAGCTGCCCCTACTGCGGCAATCCCAGCATTGTCCCCGGCCAGTTCACCGATACGCTCAAGCCGGACTATGTCATTCCCTTCAAGCTCGATAAGAACGCCGCGAAGGCCGCCCTCAAGAAGTTCTATAACGGCAAAAAGCTGCTGCCCAAGGGCTTTGCTTCCGATAACCATATCGAGGAGCTCAAGGGCGTGTATGTTCCCTTCTGGCTCTATGACGGCAGCGCCTATGCGGATGTGCGCTACCACGCCACGCGCGTACATAGCTATACCGAGGGCAACGACCGCGTGACGCGCACCGAGCATTACGGCGTCCGCCGCGCGGGCACCGTGCAGTTTGAACGTATCCCTGTCGACGCATCTGAGAAAATGCCCGATGAGTATATGGACGCTGTTGAGCCCTATAATTATGATGAGCTCAAGCCTTTCTCCACGGCCTATCTGCCGGGCTACCTTGCGGATAAATACGATGTCAGCGCCGATGAATGCTCAAAGCGCGCCGATGAGCGCGCTGTCAACACCGCCGTCAGCCTCATGGCCGAGAGCGTCATGGGCTATACCACCTGCGTTGAGGAAAACAAGAATGTCAGCGTCCGCCGCGGTAAAGTGAGCTATGCCCTTATGCCCGTCTGGATGCTCAGCACCAAGTGGAACGGGAAGAATTATCTCTTTGCCATGAACGGCCAGACCGGCCGCCTGATAGGCGACCTGCCTATATCCAAGGGCAAGTTCTTCGCGTGGTTTGCCGGCATAGCCGTGCCGCTTATGGCGGTCATGGCACTGCTGTTCACTTGAGGAGGGGAGAGCGGATATGAAGAAAAGATTTGTTCTCGCCATGGTTCTCTGCATCGCGCTCTGCCTCGCCTTTGGCGGCGCGGCTTTGGCATCATCTGCCGGTAACTCCTTCGGCTATGTCAACGACGCTGTAGGTCTGCTGTCGCTGGATGAGCAGCAGGAGCTTGAGACCACCGCCGCGCAGCTTGCCGAACGCTACGGCTGCGGTGTGTATGTAATTATCGTCGATGATTATACCGATTATACAAACGGCAGCACCAGAGATTTTGCGAAAGAGACTTATATTAATTACGACCTTGGTGTAGGAGAAGATAAGAATGGAATACTACTTGTGCTAAGCATTAGTGATAGAGATTATTATTTGCTTACCAAGGGCGACATTGCGAATGCTGCATTTACGGACTATGGGCAGGAGCAACTCACGCAGGAGTTTCTGGATGACTTCCGCTATGACAACTGGTTTGCCGGCTTCAGGGATTATATGAGCACCGCCGGGCAGTATCTCGAAGCAGCAGAAAACGGCGAGCCTGTCGACGTGTACGGTGACAGCGGTGAGATCGATCCCGCTGTTTCAACCGGGGTTAATATCCTGTTCATCGTCGTCATACCCTGCCTGATTTCGCTTGCCGTGTGCGGCATCTTCGCCGCGCAGATGAAAACGGCGAGACGCCAGACCGGCGCAATGGGATACATAAGCCACGGAGGCGTGGATATGCGCGTCACACAGGATCAGTTCCTCTACCATACCGAGACGCGCCAACATATACCAGATAAGAGTGATGCGCCGAGTGGAGGAACAACTGTGGATTCACAGGGATTCTCTGGCAGAGGCGGCAAATTCTGAACATACCGATATAAAAGACATTGGGCTGATGCACTGCATCAGCCCAATATTTTTTTGGATTTAGAATTACATTATTCCGGATTTTTCCTTGCTCTCGGCGATGAGCCTGTTCAGCGGCTTTGCCGGGTAGTAGACCAGCAGGCCGAATATCGCAAAGCCCACGCACATCAGCAGCATGATCACCGCGCACCTGAGATAGGTGTGGCCGTAGAAGCCGCCGATGGTTTCGCGTATCATGTCCATTCCGTAGTGGAACGGCATGAAGTTATAGAGCTTCTGGAAGAACTCCGGCAGAACGTGCACCGGGTAGGAGCCGCCGGAACCTGCGACCTGGATGACCATGATTATGACCGCGATCGCCATGCCGATGTTGTCGAGCGCGTAGACCAGCGCATAGTTCATCGCCATGAAGTTGAGCGAGCATATACAGCAGGCGAGGATCAGCAGCAGGGGATTGACACTCTGCATTCCTACATAGAACATACAGCCCAGCGCGGTTATTATCGCCTGCGCCAGCACAATGCCGTTAAACAGCATCTTTCGCCCGAAGTAGCGCTCGAGCGGATTGCAGGTCAGGTACTCCGGATATTTCACTGGTACCTTTATCATCGTCGCGGACAGGAGGGAGCCGACAAACAGCGCCAGCATTATATAATACGGAGCCATTGCCGAGCCGTAATCCTTTATCTCGTATACGACCACGGTGTTGAGTTCGACCGGGGACGCGAGATAATCTGAGAGACTGTCGGGGTTATTCTCGAGTATCTCGACAAGCTCATTGAAAGCATCACTGCTGGTAAAGCGGCGGATATCGTCGGAGATCTGCTTGAGATATATCCTGACGGTGTTCGTCAGCGCGATGGAATCGGAGAGCGTGCCCTGCATGCTGCCAATGGCGTCACCGTAGCCGCCGATGGTCTGGGATATGCCGAACATCTTATCCGCGTAGCCGGACAGAAGGTCACGCACGGTGGTGAGCACTGCTTCGGCGTTGCCTGCATGATCCTGAAGGAAGCCGTTGAGGGAGTTGTTAATGGTTATCGCTGCGGTGTAAAGCGCCTCTCTCACCTTGTCAAGGATATCCAGCATCTCATCCATCGTGCCGGTGCCGGTCTCGATGAGGTTATACAGGTTATCCAGCCTATCCAGTGCCGAGTCAATGGAGGCCGAGGTGTTGGGATATTTATCCTTGAACTGGTTGAGGCTGTCCTCAAGCGCCGTGATGGAATCGAGTATATCCTGCTTCGCCTGAGCGGAAGACGTCCAGTTTGCTGCCTGGAGCCTGAGCGCGTCCGTCTGTGTCTTGAGCGAGAGGAGCGCCGTATAGTTCGATTCGAGCAGCCCGCCGACGCCGATATTCGAGTACTGCGTGGCTATCACAGCGTCTATCTCGTCGAGCATCGAGGTCGTGTCTGTGATGCAGAGGTCGCGCCCCGTTTCGCTTCCGATGTCCGCAACGTCGAGCTGGTACTGTTCGGCTACGGCACACAGGACATCGAGGGAGGGAATAATCGTCTGAGCGCTCTGCGCCTCGATGATGAAGTTATCTATAAGCGGCGTGAGCGCCGCGAGTGCGGATTCGGTGCTGTCACCGGCATCCTCGCCGGCCGCTGCCGTGTCCGCCTCGTTCTGAAGCACGGAGCACCACGATGCCGTCTCATCGGACAGCTCCTGCGCCAGAGAATTGAGCGTGTTGAGCGAGCGGTCTATCTCATCCTGGATCGTGAGCGCGTCGGCAAGGCAGTCCGCAGCGTTCTGCAGGCAAGCCGCCGCAGCGTCGCGGTCGGTCTCTATCGTGTCGACATAGCCCAGAGTTTCATCAACGTAAGATGCCGCGTTATTGAGCAGTGCCGCCTGCTCCGGGGAGACGGACTGGGCCGCCACGGTGAGGATATCCGCGCTCAGCGAAGAGAGCGAGTCGCGCAGCGAATCCTTGCGCACAGCGTCCGTCCCGCCGGTCTGTATCTTATCGAGCAGATCCTTGTACTGAGAGTCGATCTTCGTGAGTATCTCGTCCGTACCGTCGCTGAAATCGTTCATCGAACCGGCAAAATTGATGATCGTCGTATTTGCCGCGTCGGCCGTCGCCGCGGAGGATTCCATCACCTCGCCGAGGTCGTAGATCGTCAGCTGCGCCGCGTCGAGAAGATTGTCCATGTTCCCGGTAAGGTCGCGCAGTGCAGCGAGCAGCGCGGATATCTGCTCAAGGCTGTCGCACGCGCTGTCAAGCCCGCTTGTCAGCCCATTGGAAACATCATCGGCCTCGACACCGAAAGCGCGCAGCACTGAGCTTATCGTGTTTATCGCGCCCGCCGCTTTCTCAACGACGGTGTTGTTCACCTGCTCCTGAACGGCGGTCTTTGCCTTGTTCGTTATCTTCGGCGCAATCGCGTTTTTCTTTTCGTTTTCGTAGTATTCTATCTGCGGGTGGCGGAGGTCGTTATCAAGCAGGCTTATGAAGTCCCGCGTGAAGTCCTTCGACACTATGAGTGCAGCGTAATAGTCACCGGAGTATACGCCCTCGAGCGCCTGCTGCCTGTCGTCGACGAACACCCAGCCGAGCTGGTGGTTCGCGGCCAGACCGTCCATGACGAGCGTGCCTATGTTCAGCTCCATGCCCATGAGCTTTGCGCCGCGGTCCTCATTTGCCACCGCGACCTTTATGTTCGAGGTGGACGCCTCGCCGTAGGGATCCCAGTTCGACAGGATATTGAACCACGCATACAGACACGGCACGAGGCACAGCCCTATAATGACCACCGACGCCACGACGCTGTTGGATATGCGCCGGAAGTCGGCACGGAAAATACCGAAAATATTCTTCATACCTTCACCACATCCTCCGCGTCCTCAGTTTCACTGCCGGCAGGCTCCGCGAATCCATCCGTCTCTGCCTCCTGCGCAGGTTCAGCAGCCGATGCCGCCTCAGCGGCTTCTTCCGCGGCCTCTGCAAGCTCTGTCTCCAGCGCTTCCACCGCTGCCGCTTCCTCCTCCGGAAGCTCCTCAAAGATGAACGGCGCTTCGACTATGGGTTCGGCGGCCTCTTCCGCGGCGGCCTCCGCTTCCGCAGCTTCTTCGGAAGCCTCACCGCTATCATCGGAAGCATCACCGTTTGCCAGCTTTTCTTTCAGCTTATGCAGCGGCAGCTGACTGCGGCGCTCCTGAGCGGCGAGCCGCAGTTCCTCGATGTCGATCTCCGGCAGCTCGATCTCCGGCATGAGCGGATCATCCGGAAGCTCGCTTTCCATACCGGTGATCGCCTCGAGCCGCTTCTGGATACCGTGGTCGACGTATTCCAGCGCGATGAGAAACGCCGCTAACACAAAGGTCGAAACTATCCACAGCACGAGGAAAATGCCTTTCGAGCCCTGCGTCAGGAACATGACCACCATGAACAGCAGCGGCACGATCACGAGCATTTTCAGCCCCTGACGTATGCCGACCTTTATGAGCTCATGCAGGCGCTTTACTTCGTCAAGCAGCCTGTCATACAGCTGATGGTATTTGTCGCGTTCATTCATTGCCCGGCACCTCCGGAATAAATGTAAAGTTGAGTATCATCAGAACAGCTCCGTCTCCTCAAGCTTTTCCTCCATGAAGTGGTTGAGCCCGCTGAAAGGCTTGCTCACCAACAGCCCTATGACCAGTCCTATGACCGCGAAGATCATCAGCAGCCCGAGCTTCTGCAGGTACTGCATACCGTAAAGCCCGCAGATGCACTCGCGCATCATGTCTATCGCGTAGGGGAACGGGAAGAGAATGTATATCCTGCGGTTGAACTCCGGCAGCAGCTCAACGGGGAAAGTGCCGCTCGAGCCCGCGATCTGGAGCACCATGACTATGACGACGACCGCCTTGCCGACGTCGCCGAAAGAATAGGTCAGCGCGTAGATCAGCAGGCTGAAGGTCAGGCTCGTGAAGAAGCCCGTGAGGTACAGCAGCCCCGGATGCAGGCACTGTATTTTCAGTATGTACAGGTCGCCCGCGATGATTATGAGCGCCTGAAGCTGGCTCATAATGAAGAAGAGGAGATACCGCCCGAAGAACAGCTCTGTGCGCGTGGGATCGACGAGGTTGTCGGTGCGCGCGTGCGGCTTGAGTATCGCAACGAGGATAACGCAGCCGACCCATATTGCCAGCACCGAGTAGAACGGCGCCATGGCAGAGCCGTAGTTATCGATGGTGTAGACCTTGTTGACCGAGGTCTGGACCATCTCAGAGAAATATTCGCTGTAGACCTCGGGACTTGCGCCGAGGATATCGACGAGCGCGTCGACGTAGTCCTGCGTGTCGATAGTGTCGAGCATACGCAGCTTGTTTGCGATGTTCGCGCCGACCTGATGAAGGATGGGACGCGCGGTATCGAGCGTATCCTGAAGAGAATTGAGCGTCGCGTTCGATGCCTCGATCAGCAGTGCAGCGTCGCTTGCAAGGCCGCGCATCTTGACGAGCGTGTCGGAAGCCTGACCGATGGTCACAGCGATGTCGTCACGCAGCCCCTGAGCCGTGGGTATCAGCTCCGCCGCATGATTTATGAGGTCGGTCAGCAGGTCGTTCACCTGCGTGATGTCAAAGCCTGTGCCGCCCGCGGCGATCTGCGTGAAGTAATTCTGAAGCCGCTCGCACAGGTAGGCCGTTTCCTCCACGGCGGAGATAGTTATCTGGTCAAAGGTCCCATCCTGCTTTATCGCGTCCGCCCATGCATTGAGCGTGTCGGCAATCTCCCCCATGGCCTCAGCCGCGCTCGATGCGCTTATCTCGAGGTTCGTGCCGGGGATAGTGCCCTGAATGAAGTTCTTGTAATCCTCAAGCGCCTTCATGGCCTTTTCGTATGCGTTGTATATCGCGATGTTTATATCCGTGATGGAAGAGTTGGGGAAGGTGGAACTGCCTATCGTATTGAGAAGCTCTTCGAGCTTTGAGGAATCTATCGTCGGGATGGACACGCCGCTGCTGTTCCCGGAGGCCGCCGCGAAAGCGTCTATCGTACGCACGCAGGAGTTGATGGTCGTCTTGGTGTCGTCAAGCACTGTCGCCAGCGAAACGGCTTCATCATCCGTGAGCGTTGCAGCGATCTCGTTGCCCTGCTTCATTATCGCGTTGACGACGACCTCGAGATACGCCTCACTGACGGTGCGGCGCACGGAGTCTACCGCCGTGTCGGTTATCTTGGTGGCGACGGCGTTTTTCTTCGCGTTCTCGTAATAGGTCAGGGAGGGCTTGCCGGTCCACTTCGTGAGCATGTTGAACATCTTATAGGAAAAGTCCGCATCGATAACGACCGAGGCGTAGTATTCCCCGCTGTAGACTCCGTCGATGGCCTGCTGTGACGAGTCGCAGACGACCCAGTTTATCGAGGTCGCCTCGCGCAGATCATCCACGATGTTCTGCCCCATGTTGACATACTCGCCGTCCTCAATGCAGCCCTCATCACCGGAGTACAGGCCGATGGATATGTTGCCCGTATTCCCGTAGGGATCCCAGTTGGAGTATATGTTCAGCCAGGCATAGAGGCTGGGCAGTATGGTTATCGCCACAGCGACCGCCATCGCAAAAAAGCAGCGGCTGAGCGATTTTATATCGGTTTTGAAAACCGTCCAGATGTTGCGCATAATTCCTCCGTATTCCCATAAAAACTAATAGAATACATAAAAATGACATCGTACACTACATTATATAACGTGGTCGACGCTAAATCAAGAGACAGAGCGGCACGGAATGCCTTAAATTAAACAAAGTCCGGCCATCGCCCGAGCTCACAGTATGCCGCAAAAGATTAAGGAATTAATTAAGAAAGCTTTAATAAATATAACAGACTGTGCATCACACGCAAATTGACCGGATCAGGCGCGGTGCACCGCGCCTGATCCGAACATTTTGTTGTAAAAAGCCCGGAAATATGATATCCTATATAATACTGTAATTATGCCTATTGGAAGGAAGGGTCGTGCCTTGTACCGCAGATATGTAAAAAGACTGCTCGATATAATCTTCTCCGCCGCCGGCACGGTGGTGCTCTCTCCGCTGTTTCTCATTATTGCCGCGGCGATAAAGATCGAGGACCCCGGCCCCGTGTTCTTCCGCCAGAAGCGCATCGGCATACATAAGACGACCTTTAATATTATGAAGTTCCGCTCCATGCGCGTCGATACCCCGCGCGATATGCCCACGCATCTGCTCAGCGATCCGCAGCGCTGGATCACGAAGATCGGCGGCTTCCTGCGAAAGACGAGCCTTGACGAGCTTCCGCAGATCCTCCAGATACTCTCCGGAAAAATGAGCATCGTCGGCCCGCGCCCCGCACTCTGGAACCAGTACGACCTTATTGCCGAGCGCGATAAGTACGGCGCGAACGACGTCACCCCCGGCCTCACCGGCTGGGCGCAGGTCATGGGACGCGATGAGCTCGAAATAGAGGACAAGGCGCGCTATGACGGGGAGTATGCCCAGAACATCAGCTTTGCCTTTGACGTGAAAATTTTCTTTATGACCATCGGCAGCGTCCTGCGCCATAAGGGCGTCGTCGAGGGCGGCACAGGAGAAATGAAAAAGGAGAAAAAACAATGATTGCTGTCACCGGAATTACCGGACATTCCGGAAAGTTCTTTCTTAAACAGCTTGTTGATAATAATTATCCCGGCGCTCTGCGCTGCCTTGTGCGCGAAAGCTCCGATACCTCCGCGCTCGACGCTTCGGGGCTCAATATAGAGAAGTTCCGCGGCAGCATCGATTCCGACGCCGACCTTGAGCGTTTTGTCAGCGGCGCGGATACCGTCGTGCATATCGCCGGTATTATGAAGACCCCGCGCCTGCTTGCCGCGATAGAGCGTGCCGGCGGCGTGAAGCATGTCGTCCTTGTGCACACCACCGGTATTTACTCAAAATATAAAATGGCTTCTGCCGGGTACAAAGCCGTTGAGGAGGATATGCAGCAGTACCTTGACCGCGGCATGAACATCACCATCATTCGCCCCACGATGATCTTCGGCGACCTGTGCGACCATAACATTTCAAAGTTCATCCGTATGGTCGATAAGCTCCCCATCATGCCGGAGATTGACTACGGCGCCGGCCCCATCCAGCCCGTGAACGCGCGCGACCTCGGCCAGGCCTATTATAAGGCCGCCATGCATGAGCAGCTGCCGCAGCTTGAGTATATCTGCTCGGGCGAGCGCCCGCTCACGGTGCATGAGCTTTGCGCGCTGATAGGGGAGTATCTCGGGAAAAAGACGCGCTTTGTGAGCTTTCACATGGGCTTCGGCGTTTTTCTTGCCAAGGTGCTCAAGGCTGTGACCTTCGGGAAGAAGGACTATGTCGAAAAAATGCTGCGCCTCGGCGAGGACCGCAGCTTCAGCCATGAAGCTGCTTCGCGGGATTTCGGATATGTGCCCGACAGCTTCAATGAGGGACTCAAACGGGAAGTCGAGGAATACATGAAGCATGGAAAGTAAGAAGATACTTATCCTTTCAAACCATTTTATCACTCTCTATAACTTCCGGCGGGAGCTTATCGCCCGCCTCATTTCGCACGGCCATAAGGTCTATATTTCCATGCCCGAGGATGAGCGCAACGGGTATTTCGCGCAGCTCGGCTGTGAGATCATCGTCACGCCCATGTCCCGCCGCGGCATGAACCCCGCGCAGGATATATCCCTGCTGCACCGGTATAAGCGCATCATGCGCGAGGTGCAGCCTGATATCATTTTCAGCTATACCATAAAGCCGAATATCTACGGCACTATGGCCTCGAACGCCCTGCACTATAAGCAGGTCTGCAACGTCACCGGCACCGGCGCGACTTTCCTGCACGAGAACCTGCTTGCAAAGTTGGTGCGCGTGCTCTACCGCCATTCAATGAAATATGCCTATAAGGTCTTTTTCCAGAACTCCGGCGACCGGGACTATTTCGTCCGTCACCATATGGTGCGCGATAACTGGGACATGCTCCCCGGCTCCGGTGTGAACCTTGAGCAGCACGCCTTTTCTCCCATGCCAGAGGGCGGCACTGTCGGCTTCATTTATATCGGCCGCGTCATGGCCGTCAAGGGCGTCGAGCAGTTTATGGACTGCGCCCGCGCCATACGCCGGGAGCACCCGGAGACGCGCTTTTACATGGCCGGCTTCATCGAGGAGGAGCGCTATAAGGCGCTCGTCGATGAGTATGTCAGGGATGGCTCGATAGAATACCTCGGCTTCCGCAAGGATATAGACGAGTGGATAAAGAAGTGCTGCTGCACCGTCCTGCCCTCGCTCGGCGGTGAGGGTGTGCCGAATGTCCTGCTCGAGTCCGCCGCCTCTGGCCGCGCCTGCATCGCGACGCGCATCCCCGGCTCCATCGATACGATCGACGACGGCGTCACCGGTTACATCTATACCCCCGGCAGCACTGAGGAGCTTATCTTGCGCGTCGAGAGTTTCCTCGCGCTCTCACCCGATGAGCGCGCCGCGATGGGGCGCGCGGGCAGAGCCAAGATGGAGAAAGAATTTGACCGCGAGATCGTTATCGAGAAATATATCCGGGAGGTCGAACAATGAACAGATATCTCCGCGCCCTTGTTGTTGTGCCTGTCGGCGCACTGAAGATGGGCTTTGCAAAGCTTTTTCATCCAAAGTCCTTTCATGGCCCTGCCCTCTGCATGGTCTCCCCGCACAGTGAAATTACGCTCAACGGCGGCAGACTCTCCATCGGCTCGGGCTTCAAGATGCGCGACGGTGCAAAGCTCCGTGTGCGAAAGGGAGCCGAGTGCGTCCTCGGCAAAAATGTCTCCCTCAACTCCAATGATATGATCGTCTGCCATGAGAAGATTATCCTCGGCGATAATATCCAGCTTTCGCCGAATGTTCAGATCTACGACCATGACCATGACTACCGTGCTGAGGGCGGGCTTGCCGCAATGAAGTATAAGACTGCGCCCGTCGAGATCGGCAATAACGTCTGGATCGGCGCAAACTGCGTCATCCTGCGCGGCACGAAGATCGGCGATAACTGCGTTGTCGCTGCCGGCAGCGTCATAAAGGGCGAGTTCCCGGCTAATACCCTTATCTATCAGAAGCGCGATACCGAGGTAAAGACACGGGAGGTGGGCGTCTGATGGTGCGCATCCTGCAAATGATCGGCAGCCTGAACGTCGGCGGCTCGCAGACGATGATCCTGAACCTATACCGTAACATCGACCGCGAGAAGATACAGTTCGATTTTGTACTCGACCACCCCAATGAGCGGTACTTTGCTGCCGATGCCGAAGCTCTCGGTGCGCGGATATATAACCTGCCGGGCTTTACCGGCTTCAATGCCCATGAGGTCAAAACGGCGTGGGACTCTTTTCTTACCGCACACCCGGAGTATAAGGTGCTCCATTCCCATGTCCGCAGCTATGCTTCGCTCTATCTTCCCGTTGCCAAAAAGCATGGGCTCAAGACTATCATCCACAGCCACAACACCTCGAACGGCCCCGGTGTCTCTTCTGTCGTGAAGCAGCTCATGCAGAAGCCGTTGAGAAATCAGGCGGATGTGCTCATGGCCTGCTCGCGCGAAGCAGGGGAGTGGCTTTTCGGCAAGGAGGCCTGCGAACGGGATAATTATATTTTTCTGCCGAACGCCGTTGATACCCGGCGCTTCCGCCTGCCTGAGAGCGTGCGCGAGAAGTACCGCGGTGAGCTCGGCCTGACGGATAAGCTCGTCATCGGCCATGTCGGCCGCTTCCAGCCCGCAAAGAACCAGTCCTTCCTGCTCGATGCGTTCAAGCTTGTGCATGATAGAAAACCTGACAGCGCTCTCCTCCTCGTCGGGGACGGAGACCTTCGCGCCCGGTGCGAGGAAAAGGCCGCCGCGCTTGGCCTTTCGGACAGCGTCATCTTCACCGGCAATCGCAGCGACGTTCCGGAGCTTTTGCAGGCGATGGATGTTTTCGCTTTCCCCTCCGTGTGGGAGGGCTTGCCCGTCACGCTTATTGAGGCGCAGGCCGCGGGGCTTCCGTGCTATGTGTCCTCAAACGTCAGCGCTGACGCCGATGTTTCCCCGCTGGTCGAGCACCTGCCGATAGATGATGCCTCCCTCTGGGCGGAGAAGCTGCTGAACGCCCCGCCGCGCCGCGATGTGACGGAGTATATAGTCCGCGCCGGCTTCGATGCGCGCACGTCAGCCGAAAAAATGACCGAGCTATATCTCAACCTTGCCGGAGAAAAGTGAATATCCAGTACTGCTTTAATATAAAAGCGAAGTGATGATTAAAAATGAAAGTCAATAAAAACACACTGATGTTTTATATAAATACCATCCACGGCGGCGGAGCAGAGCGGGTCATTCTACAATTGGCCTATCGTTTTGCTCAGGCGGGGTACCGCAGCATCCTTGTCACCTCCTTTGTCGATGAGCATGAGTACCCAGTCCCGGAGGGAGTGGAGCGCGTTTCGATAGAAAATGAGCAGATCATCCAGTCCCGGCTAAAGAGAAATTTGTCCCGGATAAAGGCTCTGCGTGCTCTTTGCAGAAAGGAACGGCCGGCGGCCCTCATTTCCTTCATGGCCGAGCCGAATTTCAGGTCAATATTGGCCACATTTGGTCTTCCGACCAAGTGTATCGTCTCCGTCAGGAACGACCCGGAGAAGGAGTATGCCGGGCGTCTCGGCCGCCTTGTGGGGAAGCTCCTGCTCCCCATGGCGGACGGCTGTGTCTTCCAGACCGAGCAGGCCAAGGCGTGGTTCCCGAAGCGCCTGCAAAGAAAGTCTGCGATTATAATGAATCAGGTTGACAGCCGCTTTTTTGAAACAGAGCTGTCACCGGAGCGCCGCGGCATAGTCACCGCGGGACGCCTGAATGTACAGAAAAATCAGGCGCTTCTTATAAAAGCCTATAGTAAAATAGCCACAAAGGTTCAGGACGATCTGTTTATCTACGGCGTCGGAGAGCTGCGCGAGGAGCTTCTTGCGCTCGCTGCGTCGCTTGGAATATCGGAGCGTGTACACCTGCCCGGTGCGTCGGGCAATATGCCCGAGACGCTCAGTCGAGCAAGGCTCTTTGTCCTGCCCTCGGACTATGAGGGCATGCCGAATGCGCTGCTCGAAGCGCTTGCGATGGGGCTTCCCTGCATCGCGACTGACTGCCCCTGCGGCGGACCTGCCATGGTCATTGACCAAGGGCGCAACGGCTGGCTTATTCCCGTCGGGGACGAGACGGCGCTTGCCGCGCGGATGCTCTGGGCGCTGCGCAGCCCGGAGCGCTGCGAGACTGTCGGAAACGCCGCGCGTCTGCGCGCGGAAGCCTTCAGACCGGAGAATATCTTTTCCCTCTGGAAGAACTATGTTGAAGGAATAATTGCGAAAAGAGGCTGAAATATGAGCATTGCAGGATTAAAATACTATCTTTCAAGCCGGGCCAATATGTTTGATTTTTTTGCCAGCCGCAATATGCTCAACTGGATGTCGGACGAGGCCTTTCTTAAAAGAAAGTTCAAGCTGAGGATGGGCTATGAGCTTGATTTAGATAACCCAAAGACCTTTAACGAAAAGCTCCAGTGGCTGAAGCTCTATGACCGCAACCCCTTGTATACCAAGCTTGTCGACAAATATGAGGTCAGAAAATATATCGCCGAAAAGATAGGCGAAGAGTATCTTATCCCGCTTGTCGGCGGCCCGTGGAACAGCCCGGAAGAGATAGATTTTGACTTGCTGCCCGATCAGTTTGTCCTCAAATGCACCCATGACAGCGGCGGCGTTATTATCTGCAAGGATAAGTCAGCGCTCGATATCCCCGCCGCGAAGGCGAAGCTTGCGAAGCGCCTCAAGCGCAACTTTTATTGGATGAACCGCGAGTGGCCGTATAAGGACGTGCCGCCCAGAATTATCGCAGAGAAGTACATGGAGGATGAGACCGGAGAGCTGCGGGATTTCAAGACACTTTGCTTTAACGGAATAGCAAAAATGATAGAGCTTCATTCCGGAAGATTTGAAAAGCATACGCAGGATTTCTATGATGCACAATGGAAAAGACTGGACATAATTCAGGGTGCTCCAATGGCTGATGAACAAACTCCAAGGCCGAAATTTCTTGACGATATGCTGAAAATGTCAAACGAGATATCCAAGAAGTTCCCTCATATCCGTGTCGATTGGTACGGAATAGAAGGGAAGCTATATCTGGGAGAGCTGACAATGTATGACGGAAGCGGCTTGAGCGCATTCACCCCTGAGGAGTGGGATTCTAAGCTTGGCAGCTGGATAGAACTTCCACACACACACACACACACACACACACGGGCTGGCTCCTGATGTATGATGGCGGCGCGCTGTGGATTCATCAAGAGTTCAAAGCGGAGCAAACCGAACTGAAGGATTATAAGTTTTTCTGCTTCAATGGTGCGCCTAAAATGATGTATATATCAAGAGATGCGGCAGCTGACACAACAACAGATTTCTTTGACATGGACTTCAATCATCTTCCAATCCGGATGAAAGATCCAAATTCGGCGATACTGCCGCCGAAACCTGAATGTTTTGAAGAAATGCAGCGGATAGCTTCAGTGCTGTCTGAGGGTATTCCTCATGTTCGGACAGACTTTTATTGCGCAAACAGCAAAATCTATTTCGGTGAACTGACTTTCTTTCATAATGGTGGTTTTACAGGAATCAAGCCAGCAGAATGGAATTACAAGGTTGGCAGTTGGATAAAACTCCCCGGGAAAGAGTAATGGTTTATGAACAATAACATCAAATTCAGCATCATGACGCCGGTGTATAAGGTGGAGCGGTATCTGCCGGAGTGCATCGAGTCTGTGCTGGGACAGACATACGGAAATTTTGAATTCATACTGGTGGACGACGGGTCGCCTGATCACAGCGGCGAGATATGCGACGAGTACGCAAAAAAAGACAGCCGCATCCGCGTGTTCCATAAGCCCAACGGCGGCCTTATGCACACCCGCCGCTACGCGCTTGAGCGCGCGCAGGGGGACTATTATGTATTTCTTGACTCGGACGATTACCTGAGCCTCGACACGCTGGAAACACTCAGCCGGTACATAAGCGAAACCGGAGTCGACTGCGTCATCTACGGCTTTGAGTGGCTGCGCCCGGAGGGAACGTCACATATTAAGTGCTCTTCTTATGACTGCGGCCGTGTCATAACCGATAAGCGGGAGCTATATAATATCGTCTTTAACGATGAAGCCTATAACTCACTCTGCCGCAAGTGCGCAAAGGCTTCATGCTTTGACGGGCGCGATCACAGCGCGCGGTATCATATCAGGAACGGCGAGGATCTTGTCCAGTCGCTGGAGATCATTGAGAATGCGCGCAGCGCTGTGTTCATTCCCGAGATGCTTTACCGCTACCGCTATAACCCTACAAGCATCACGCACTCCAACAAGTTTGATAATTACAGCGCCGACTTTGAAGTGAACGAAATGGTGCTTGAGTTTCTGAAACGCACCGATGTGCTTAGCTCCGAGGACTTTGACCGGCTCAGAAACAGCAGTCTTGATAAAACGGCTGTTGAGATAAAGCGTATATGCCGCTATGCCTCTACAAGAGAGTACAAACGCTCTGCGATAGCGTCAATCAGGGAAAGCGCGTTTTATGCAGAGTTTCTCAAAGATGGCTACCGGCCTGTCGCTCTGCTTCCGGGACAGTATCAGCCAGACGCGCTGCGGAGAGTGCTCAACAGGCTCACTGCAAAGCTTCTCAAGAAGCGCCGGTATGATGCGATAATAAATATCAACACCCTTCTTTACTGCGCGGCGAAAGCTGTGGGAGCAAGGTGACAGCGAAGGTCAGGGCATGAACAAGGCAAAAGTTATAAAATCACTTATATACAAATTCATAGAGCGCTTTTCAGTCAAGTGCATAGGGCTCGTGATAAGCATAATCCAGGCTCGTCTGCTTGCACCGGAGGTGTTCGGGCAGCTTTCGCTGCTGCTGGTATTTACCGATCTCTCGCTGACGGTCGTTGACGGCGGGCTGAACTCGGCGCTCGTGCAGAGCAAGGAGGTCAATGAGCGGGATTACTCGACGGTGTTTATAATAACGCTGGGGCTCACGGCGGCGATGATAGTGCTGCTGTACTTCGCAGCACCGCTTATCGCCGGCTACTATCAAAGCCCGGCGCTTATAATGCCGCTGCGCATTTACTCGCTGTCGATGTTCTTCAGCGCGTTCAACTCGATACAGGTCGCGCGTATGCAGCGGGAGATGCGCTTTCGCGAGATGATGTATTGCAGCCTTGCCGCGACGCTGACTGCCGGTACGCTCGGCATAGCGATGGCATATAAGGGCGCGGGGCTCTGGGCGCTGGTGGGTTACTATTTCTCCCATATCGCGGTGACCTGCATCACCATGTTCTGCACGGACAGATGGATCCCGCGCGGGAAGTTCTCAAAGGACAGCGCAAAGCGGCTCTACGGCTTCGGGATAAAGATGCTTGCCTCGTCGATGATAACGACGATATATAACGACATCCGCCCGCTGATAATCGGCAAAAAGTTTTCGACCGCCGACCTCGGCTATTACGAGCGCGGGCAGCGCTTCTCGACGACGGTGTCGCGCAACCTCGATACGGCGGTGCAGTCGGTCATGTTCCCGGTCATGGCACAGGCACAGGACGATAAAAAGCAGGTGCGCGCAATGCTCAGGCGCGCGCAGACAATGGGCGAGTTCGTGATCTTCCCGGCGATGGTCGGTATGTCCGCCGTGGCGGAGCCGATGGTGCGCCTGCTGCTGACGGAAAAATGGATGCCCTGCGTCATATTTGTGCAGGTACTGTGCATCGCAGAAATGCAGACGCCGATAACTTCGGCAAACCTCGTGGCCGTAAAGGCTTTGGGGCGCAGCGATATCCTGATGAAGCAGGAGCTCCTGCGCAGGACGCTGATGATAATCGTGCTGCTCATAACGGTGTTCGTTTTCAACTCGGTCGAGGCGATCGCCTACGGCTTCCTGTTCAGCGCGTGGCTGGATGCGATCATCACCTCCATGCCGGTGAAGCAGCTGCTGGACTACGGCTTTGCCGATCAGGCAAAGGATATGTGGCGCTGCGCGCTGGCGGCGGTGATAATGGGCGCGGCCGTGGCGGCGCTCAACCTGCTGAGCATACCGGACGCGGCGAAGCTTGCAGTACAGATAATTACCGGCGCGGCGGTGTACGCCGCAGCCTGCGCCGCACTCAAGGTCGAAAGCTTTACTTATGTCCTGAATATGCTGAAGAAGCGTAAGAGAGCAGGGAAGCAGGGGGACGCGGATGCTGAGTGAGGAGAAGATAACATAACCGTCGGCAGCGGCGCACTTGTGAACAAGAGCTTTCTTGAACCTGGCATAAACCTTGCCGGCGTACCGGCAGGAAAGGTCGGCGGGAAGTGCGCGGAGGTACAGGAGCCGCAGAAAGAGAGGAAACGTATATGCTGTACAAGGTACTTAGAAAGCTTGGACTCGGAAAGAGCGCGTATGCGCTGCTCTACCCGTTCAGGGGCAAGGCGGCCGCCCTGCCCGAAACGGAGGAGGCGCGGGCACTGCTCGGGAGCGTGAGCCCGGACGCCGGCGGCTCGTGCCTGTGCGCGCGCCGGGTAGAGGGAGACGTCCGTAAGGGCGAACTGGATATTATCATACCTGCGTACAATGCCGAAAAGTATCTGCGCGAGTGCATGGACTCAGTGCTTGAGCAGGATACGCAGTACAGCTTCCGTGTGCTTGCGATAGACGACGGCTCGACGGACGCAACGGGTGAGATACTCGACGGCTACGCCGCGCGGGACAGCCGCGTCCGCGTTGTCCATCAGGAAAACCGCGGCCATTCCGGCGCGCGAAACGCGGGGCTTGAAATTTCCGACGCTGAGCTTGTCATGTTTCTGGATTCGGACGACGTACTGTTTCCGGACGCGGCAGAGCGGCTCATCGGGGCGGTGCTGAACGGAGACGCGGTGTTTTCCGAGGGCGCATACGAGGTGGTCGACACCCAACTGCGGCATATATCCGACAGACCGCATAAGTCGGGAGAGCTTTTGAAATATACGGACGACTGCTATAGCTATCCGTGGGGCAAAGCCTACAGGCTCAGGGCGCTTGACGGCTTCCGCTTCCCGGAGGGTTATCTGTATGAAGACAGCGTCATTCATCAGGTGCTGTTCCCGTACTATGCGCAGCTGGGTAAAAAGGCGGCCGGTATTGACAGCCCCGTTGTAAAATACCGGGTCAACCCCGGCGGGATAAGCAGAAAGTCAAGGGGAAGCGTAAAGAGCATCGACTCGCTGTGGATAACTCTGAGCCTGCATGAGGACAGGAAAAAGCTTGGCCTTGAGAACACGCAGGAATACTATGAGTACATTCTCAGCATGCTTGTACTGACTTACCGCCGAACGGAGCAGCGGGACGAGGAGATAAAAAAAGCCATCTTTGCCGTGTGGCTCGACTTTCTCGGCAGGGAGTTTGAAGGCTTCAGCTCCGTGAACCCGTTCCTGCGTAAGCTTGAGCGCGCTCTGCGGGACAGAGACTACCCGGCTTACGCGCTGTTCTGCATGCTGTCGGATTAAAATAAAGACTCCCAAAAGGAAAAACATATGAAGAAAGTCGCAGCATGGATAATGAAGGCGATAGCCGGGGGCGTGATCGCGCTGCTGGCGCTCAACGCTTTCGCTATGCTTTACTATAACGTCCCGGTACACTACACGAACCCGGACGGCGCAACGGAATATAAATGGGAGACCTCCACCTTTTACAGCAAGGGCACAGAGGGCTTCGCTTGGGGCGTGACCAATAACGACGGCTTCAATAACCTCCGGGACTATACGCCGGGGGAGAGGATAGACATCCTGCTGATGGGCTCATCGCACATGGAGGGCTTCAACGTCGCGCAGGATGAAAACGCCGGGGCGGTACTGAACACGCTCTTTGACGGCGAGAAGTACACCTACAACATCGGCACTGCGGGGCACACGATGCTTTACTGCATGAAGCATCTGGCCGCGGCGCTGGACACGTATGAGCCGGGCAGATATGTCGTCATCGAGACGAACACAGTGGACTTTGCACCGGAGGATATTGACGCGGTTCTGAGCGGGATTCTGGCGGATATCCCGTCGCAGTCCGGGGCGCTCGTAACGCTCATGCAGAAGCTGCCGTACCTGCGCCTGCTCTATACCGTGCAGTTCAAGGGAATGGCCGGGGCTGCGGACGCTGATGACACGGAAGCCGCGGAAGCACCGGCGGCACTGCGTGAGCCTGCCGCAGCGCTCTCCCCGCTGCTTGGGATGGCGGCGGATATATGCAGCGCGCGGGGGGTGCAGCCGATCATAGTCTTTGACCCGGCAGTGTATGTTGACGGGCAGGGGAAGGCCTATACCGAGACGGACGCCGGATGCCTTGCGGCGTTTGAGAGCGTCTGCGCGGAGCATGGCATCGTCTTTGTTGATCTGACGGATGCGTATACCGGCGAATATGACGAGAGCTGTCAACTGCCCTACGGCTTTGCCAACACAACGCCGGGGGCGGGGCATATGAACAGGGTCGGGCACAGGCTGTTCGCACAGGAGGTATATGAGACGATAAAGGCATTGGAGGAGAAACAGGATGGCATTTAACAGTCTGGGCTTCCTTGCCTTTTTTGCCGCGGTCTGCGCAGCTCTTTCGCTGACGAATATTCCAGCGGTGAAGCGCGCCCTCGGAGATAAGCTTTTTGGTGCGCGCCATGTGCTGCTTATTGCGGCGAACTATGTATTTTACGCGAGCTGGAACTGGAAGTGCTGCTTCCTGCTGCTCGCGCTCACCGTGATCGCCTATGTGAGCGCTGCCAACTGCCGCCGCAGCCGCTTCGCGCTGCATGCGGGCGTTGTGCTGCCGCTCGTGATCCTCGGTGTGTTCAAGTATTTCAATTTCTTCGTCGGCTCCTTCTGTGAGCTTTTCGGCCTTGCGGAGCCGGGAGCGCTGAAGCTGCTGCTGCCGGTCGGCATTTCGTTCTACACTTTCCAGACGCTCAGCTATATTATCGACGTCCACCGCGGGAAGGTCGAGGCGGAGAGAAGCCCTATAAAGCTTGCGCTTTATATCTCGTTTTTCCCACAGCTCGTCTCCGGACCGATCGTGAAGGCGGGGGAGTTTCTGCCGCAGCTCTGTGAGGACAGGAACGTCTCCCTTGTAAATCTCGAAAAGGGTGTGCAGATATTCCTGTTCGGCCTTTTCAAAAAGGTAGTTATCGCGGATAATATCGCTGTTTTCGTAAACGCGGTGTATTCTAACCCCGTGCAGTTCGGCGGCGGAACGGTGCTGCTGGCCGTCGTGGGGTACTCGATACAGCTCTATTGCGACTTCTCCGGTTATTCCGACATGGCCGTCGGCTGTGCGCGCGGCCTTGGCTATGAGCTGCCGAGAAATTTCAACATGCCGTATCTCTCCCGCAGCGTCAAGGAGTTCTGGAAGCGCTGGCACATCAGCCTTTCAACGTGGCTGATGGAGTACCTGTACATACCGCTCGGCGGCAACAGAAAGGGCAAAGCCAGGACTTATGTAAACCTGATGCTGACGATGGTCATAGGCGGCCTGTGGCATGGCGCGGCATGGACCTTCGTCGTGTGGGGCGCTCTGCACGGGCTTGCGCTCTGCACGCACAGGCTGTGGAGCGCATGGCGCGCAAAAAGCGGGACAGTGGGGGAGAGCCGGGTGTACACGGCGCTGTCCATATTGCTCACCTTCTGCTTTGTCAGCTTCTGCTGGGTGTTCTTCCGCGCGGACAGCTTCGGCACCGCGATGCAGATACTCACGGCGGTGTTCACATGGCAGCGCGGCATGACGCACATCAGCAGCTGGACTTTGTTCGGCGTCCTCGTCACCGCCGCGGCGATGGCGATAGCCTGCATCAGAAGCCGGAAGCTCGGGACAAAGCCGGAGGGGTACTATCCGCTTGTCAGTCTCAGCAGCGTATGGGGGATGGCGCTGTTCTTCGCCGCCATCGGGCTCACGCTCGTGCTTGCCTACACGGGCGAGACTCCGTTTATCTACGCACAGTTCTGAGTTTGAGACGGCGCTGCAAAATGCGGCGCCGTCTTTTATATATGACTGGAATAAAGCGGCAGTGCTTGTCATATGCTTATACGGGTGATGAAAGTGAAGCACAATATAAAGCTCAAGCAGCTCATCGCGGCCATTGCGCTTCCGCTGGCAGTCGGCGGGCTTGCCGCGTTTCTCACAAAGGACGGCATGAAGCTGTTCGAGACTATGGCGAAGCCGCCGCTCGCGCCGCCGCAATGGCTCTTTCCCGTTGCATGGACGGCGCTGTATATTCTTATGGGCGTCGCGTCGTATCTTATCTGGACGGCGCATGTGTCCGAGGCGCGCAGAGAACGTGCGCTGACGGTGTACGCCCTGCAGCTTGCCGCGAATTTCCTGTGGCCGGTGCTGTTCTTTACGCTTGGGCTGTACTTCGTGTCGTTCCTGTGGCTTATTGTGCTGTGGGTAATGATACTGATCTGCACTGTGCTGTTTCACTATATTTCCAGAACCGCGGGAAAGCTCATGCTCCCGTACATTATATGGACGGCTTTTGCCGGGTATCTGAACCTCGGTATATGGCTCTTAAACCGATGATATAAAGACCCGGAGCCTGTGACTTGTCACGGGCTCCGGGTCTTATTTTTGCTTCTACGCAAGGTGCTTATTTGTCAAGATAGTTCCTGACCAGCTCCTGCATAAGCTCGTCCCTGTCGATACGGCAGATGAGCGTACGAGCGTTGTTGTAATTGGTGATATAGGTAGGATCCTCCGAGAGAATGTAGCCGACGATCTGATTTATGGGGTTATATCCCTTCACCATGAGGGAGTTATACACGGACGATAAAATCTCTCTCATCTCGGTCTTACTGTCCAGCGCTGTAAACTTACGGGTTGAATCTTCCATGATTTTCCCCTCCTTTTCTCTTTCTTCTTGGCTACATTATAACAGAAAACGCAGTCAAGTAAAGTCGAAAGCGGGTGAAAATTCGTTAAGAATTATTAAATTTTTGAGCGCGCCGCATACATATGCGGCGCGCTCATTGTGCGTTGACAGGATTATCTGATGAATGCGCCGAACTTTTCTTCCAGCGCCTTGAGCACGGCCTTGACCGTCTCATCCGCGTGCTCGACGGTCAGGGTCTGATCGTCGGAGCGCATCGTCAGTGAGAATGCGACGGACTTCTTGCCCTCGATTATATGGTGGCCGGTGTACACGTCGAAGAGCGTGCAGTCCTTGAGGTACTGGCCGCCGGAGGCGAGGATGCAGTCGCTCAGATCGCCGATGGGGATCGACGCATCGCACACGACGGCGATGTCGCGCGTGACGGACGGGAAGCGCGGCAGCGGCTTGTAGACGGGCGTTGCACCCTTGACGGAGTAGAGCGCGTCAAAGCTCAGCTCCGCGCAGTAAAGCTCGGCATCTACGCCGTAGTTTGCTGCGACGGCGGGATGGATCTGGCCGAACACGCCGATGTAGGTATCACCGACATAGACCTTCGCGCAGCGGCCGGGGTGGTAGGAGGCGTTCTCCTTCTCAGCAACGAAGCGGGGCTTTGCAGCGCCGAGGTCACCTATCAGAGTCTCGACCCAGCCCTTGACGGTGAAGAAGTCGACATCCGCGCCGTATGCGCCGAGGGAGACTATCTTCGGCTCGTCCGCCGTGCCGTCGGGGCGCTTGAAGTATACTCTGCCGATCTCATAGAGATAGGCGGCCTTGTTGCGGTAATTATAGTTGCGGGTGAGGATCTCAAGCATCGAGGGGAGGACGGTCGTGCGCATGATGGAGGTGTCCTCGCCGAGGGGGTTGAGGATGCGGAGGCTGTCGCGCAGCGGTGAGTCCGCGGGCATACGGATCTTGTCATAGTAGCTGGGGCTTATGAACGAGTAGGTGATGATCTCATCCAGACCCATGCTGCGGCAGACCTGACCGACCGCGCGCTCGCACTGCTGCACCTCGCTGAAGCCGCCGCTCGTGGTGGCGCTGCCGGCAAACTGCGTGGGTATCTCATTGTAGCCGTAGAAGCGGGCGACCTCTTCGGCGATGTCGGAGTAATGCGACACGTCGCCGCGCCATGAGGGAACATGGATGATGTCGCCCTCGAGGGTGAAGCCGAGGCGGATGAGGATATCGCGCATCGTGGCCTCGTCTATATCGGTGCCGAGCAGGGCGTTTATCTTCTCCGGTTCGAGCTTGACGTCGGTGTGCGGCAGGGGCTTGGGGATAACGTCGATTATCCCGTCGACGACCTCGCCCGCGCCGAGCAGTTCTATAAGCTCGCAGGCGCGCTGTACGGCGTCATAGGTGTTGTAGACGTCCAGACCCTTCTCATAGCGGGAGGAAGCGTCGGTGCGCATACCGAGGGCGGTAGCGGTGCGGCGGATGGAGGTGCCGTTGAAGTTCGCGCTCTCAAAGAGCACCATCGCCGTGTCGCCGACGATCTCGCTGTTCTCGCCGCCCATGACGCCCGCGACCGCGACGGGCTTCTCAGTGTCGCAGATGCAGAGCATGGAGGGGGTCAGCGCGCGGGAGGTACCGTCGAGCGTGCGGATGCTCTCGCCCTCGCGGGCAAGGCGGACATGGATCTCATGGTCCTTGACGCAGCTGAAGTCGAAGGCATGCATCGGCTGGCCGTATTCCATCATGACGTAGTTCGTGATATCGACGATGTTGTTGATCGGGCGCATACCGGCGTTGCGGATGCGCTCGCGCATCCATGCGGGGGACGGAGCGATCTTGACGTTCTTGACCATGCGCGCAGTGTAGCGCGGGCAGAGCTCCGGTTCCTCGATGATGATCTTTGCCATGTCGTTTATATTGCCGCCGGCATCTGCATTGACAACGGGGGTGTGCAGCTTGAGGGGCTTTTTGAACGTGACGGAGGCCTCACGCGCAAGACCGATCATGCACAGGCAGTCCGGGCGGTTCGGGGTGATCTCGTAATCAACGACGTGATCATCCAGCCCGAGCAGGACGGCGACGTCGTTACCGGGCCTGCAGTCCTCGTTGAGGATGAGGATGCCGTCGGTGATGCAGTGGGGGAACTCCTCCTGCTTTGCGCGCAGGTCGTCGAGAGTGCAGACGTGGTTTTTCGCCGTGTCGTAAGCAACCAGATCGCCCGCATGCAGGTTCATGCACCCGGTCTCGGCGCTGACAGTCTCAGACCCGGTGCTGAGCGAGAGCGCGTATCTGGAGTAGCCGACAGTATCAACATGCTCGACCTGAGCGGCGATGACCTTGCCGAATATCCTGTCACCGGCCTTGATGTCGGCGGCGACGGAGGGCTTTTCCGGATCGATGGGGTGATAGTCGCCGAGGATAGCAGCGGGAGTGATGACAGCGTAGGGAAAGTCATGCGTCGTCATGCCAAGCTCCTTGAGCGAGCAGAGCATACCGTTGGAGGGAACGCCGCGCAGCTTGCCCTTGGTGATCTTCACGCCGCCGGGCAGCAGGGAGTTGTGCAGCGCGACGGGGACGATATCGCCCTCATGGATGTTCCATGCGCCGGTGCATATCTGGACAGGCTCGCTCTCGCCGACGTCTATCTGGGTGACGAGCATATGGTCGGAATTGGGGTGCTTCTCGATGGAGATGATGCGCCCGACCTTCACGCCGTGCATGGTCTTGCTGAGATCGTCCGTGACCTCGACCTTGGAGCCGGAGACCGTCATGGCCTCGCCGAATGTATGGTCGTCATATTCTTCAAGGCTGAGATCGACGAACTCGTTCAGCCATTTTCTTGACATCTTCATATATCATTTACCTCCCTGATCAGAACTGTTCGAGGAATCTGACATCGTTCTCGAATATCAGACGCATGTCGGTGATCTTGTACTCGCCGAGAGCAAGGCGCTCAAGCCCCATGCCGAAGGCCCAGCCGGAGTACACGTCCGGATCGATGCCGCAGCCCTCAAGAACCTTGGGGTGTACCATGCCCGCGCCGAGGACTTCAATCCAGCCCTCGCCCTTGCAGGTCGGGCAGCCCTTACCGCCGCACTTGTGGCACTGAATGTCCAGCTCGCAGCTCGGCTCGGTGAACGGGAAGTGGTGCGGACGGAAGCGCGTGACCGTGCCCTTGCCGTATATCTTCTCGACGACGAGGTTGAGCGTCGCCTTGAGGTCTGCCATGGTTATGCCCTTATCGATGACCATGCCTTCAATCTGGTGGAACATGGGGGAGTGCGTCGCGTCAACCTCGTCCTTGCGGTAGACTCTGCCGGGGGCGATGATGCGGATAGGCGGCTGGCGCGTCTCCATGGCGTGTATCTGCATCGGGGAGGTCTGCGTGCGCAGAAGTATCTTGCCGTCCTCGGTGAAGTAGAAGGTGTCCGTCCAGTCACGGGAGGGGTGGCCTTCGTCGATGTTCAGCTTCGTGAAGTTATATTCCGCAAGCTCGACCTCGGGGCCGTCGAGTATCTCAAAGCCCATGCCGATGAATATATCCTTGAGCTGGTCGAGGACGTTGTACATCGGGTGCTTGTGCCCCATGCGTATATCCTTGCCCGGCAGCGTCACGTCGACGGCTTCGCTCTCGAGCTTGAGCTCCATCATCGCGGAAGAAAGCTCCTCACGGCGCTTGTCTATCGCTTCTTCGATCTCGCTCCTGAGCTGGTTTGCCAGCTGCCCCATCGCGGGGCGCTCCTCAGCCGAGAGGCTGCCCATCTGGCGCAGTATCGCCGTCAGCTCGCCCTTTTTGCCGAGGTACCTGACGCGCATCGCCTCAAGGCGCTCCGCGCTGTCGCAATCCAGAATTTCCTTTACCGATGACTCTCTGAGCTTCTGCATTAATTCTTTCATTTGCCAACTTCTCCTGTAAAAAAATAAAGCCCCCGTCCCTCCGTAACCAAGGGACGAAAGCATGGCTTCCGCGGTACCACCCACGTTCGGCTCTGATGAGCCGCTCTTTATGACGCTTAACGCGCGCCGCACGCCGGGGATTGGCCGGAGCTCACGGGCGAACCAAACGCGCGCGGCCTATGGAGGCTTGCAGCCGGTGACCCCCACTCTCTGACAGGTGCATCCGCGTTATTTTCCTGCTCAACGCTGTAACACATAGAATTTATCACAGCCTGACGATTTTTGCAAGACCTATTTGACTATTCTTTCATAGGTGATTATAATTGAACAAGCCGCATAAGGTTTAGCATAATTGATTTCGGAGGTCAACGGATGACTATGAAACGAGTATGCCTGCCTTTGTTGGCGATCGTGTGCCTGCTGCTCACCGGCTGCGCGGGCCGCGAGGTCGAGAAAGCCTATGCCGGGTTTTCCGAGCGTGTGAACGCGGCGCAGTCGCTTACCTTTACCGCGAACGTGCGCGCCGAGTATGAGCACAAGACGGCGAAGTTCACCCTGAGCTACACTGAGGACGACAGCGGCGGCGCGGTGACGGTATTAGCGCCGGAGCTTATCGCGGGCGTGACCGCACGTGTTGAGCCGGGGAGCACCGTTCTGCAGTATGACGGGGTCGTACTCGATACCGGCTCGCTCGACTCCCTCGGACTCTCGCCCATGTCGTCACTGCCGGTGCTGGTGCAGGCGATGAAGAGCGGGCATCTTGACTCCTACGGCGAGGAGGACGGCCTGTATGTCTGCCGCCTTGAGCCGAACGATGAGTACCGCGTCGCTGTCTGGTTCGAGCCCGATGGGATGGTGCCGCAGCGCGCCGAGCTTGAAAGCGGCGGGCGCGTCACGGTCATCGCCGAGATAAGCGGCTGGACGGAGGGCACGGCCGCCGCAGAAACCGAAACGGAATAATATTGAAAGGCAGAGAGAAATAAATGGACGATCTGCAGAAGAGAAGCTGGGCTGAAATAAGCCTTGAGAATATCCGCCATAACTATAACGCCATACGTGCGTCGCTGCCGGAGGGCTGCCGCTTCCTCGGCGTTGTGAAGGCCGATGCCTACGGGCACGGCGCGGTGCAGGTGTCGCACCTTTTACAGGACTGCGGCGCGGATTATCTGGCCGTGTCCTGCCTTGACGAAGCGCTTGAGCTGCGCCGCGGCGGGATAACCATGCCTATCCTCATTCTCGGCCATACGCCGCCGGAGTATACGAGTGTGCTGATCGAGAACCGCATCACCCAGACTGTGAGCTGCTATGCCAAGGCGCTGGAGTATTCCACCGCGGCGACGGCGCTCGGCGCTGTGCTGAAGATACACATAAAGCTCGATACCGGTATGTCACGCCTTGGCTTCCTCTGTGCGGGCGAGTATTTTGACGAGGGCGTGCAGAACGTGATAGACGCCTGCCGCCTGCCAGGGCTTGAGCCCGAGGGCGTGTACACGCACTTTGCGGTCTCCGATGAGGAGGGCGAGGAGAATGAGCAGTATACCCGCGAGCAGTTCTCGCTTTTCCGCGCGGTGATCGACGCTGTGAGCGAGCGAGGCGGCGTGGCGTTTAGGATACGCCACTGCGCAAACAGCGGCGCGGTCGTGAATTATCCGGAGATGGCGCTCAACATGGTGCGCCCCGGCCTGCTGCTCTACGGCTACGGGGACGGCACAGGCCGCCTCGGTCTGCGTCCGTGCATGCGCCTTGTCACGACCGTCAGCACCATCAAGCTCTATGAGCCGGGCACCTGCGTGAGCTACGGCCGGCGCTTCACGACCGAACGGCGCACACGCATGGGCGTGCTCGCCATCGGCTATGCCGACGGCCTGCCGCGCCTTATCTCCAACAAGTGCAGCTTCGCCGCGCGCGGGGGCTTTGCGCCGCAGCGGGGGAGCATATGCATGGACATGTGCATGATCGACCTGACCGATCTGCCGGAGGTCGACGTCGGCAGCGAGGTGGAGATATTCGGCGAGACGAATGATATATACAAGCTCTCCGCCGCGGCGCAGACCATACCGTATGAGCTCCTCTGCGCGGTGTCAAAGCGTGTCCCGAGAGTGTATAAATAAAAGAAAACGGCGCACTGCAATGTATTTGCAGTGCGCCAAATATTTTTGCCAGATCGAATTATTCCGCGCTTGCACTTGCCGGGTTTTCGTGTATCATAATGTGCTTTATATCAGGGTACTTGTGCTCGACGGCGTTGTGGACGCGCTCGGCGATGCTGTGCGCATCAGAAAGCGTCATGCTGCCGTCGACGCTTATCTCGGCATCGATATACACCTTGCTGCCAAACTTGCGTGTGCGCAGCGTGTCAAGGCTCACTACGCCGTCCTGCGCGCGGATGAAGTCGGCAAGGCTCTTCTCGTAGCTGTCGCCGCAGGCTGTGTCGAGCATCTTGTCTGCCGCATCCTTCAGAATGTCGTAAGCGACCTTGAGGATGCACAGGCATATCGCAACGCAGGCGACGGGCTCGAGCACCGGCACGCCGAGCATTGCCCCGCCTATGCCGATGAGAGAGCCAACGGACGAGAGCGCGTCAGAGCGGTGGTGCCACGCATCGGCCATGAAAGCCGATGAATTTAGCTTCCTGGCGTAGTGCCGGGTGTACCAGAACATACCCTCCTTGACGACTATGGACACGATGGCAGCCGCGAGAGCTATCCCGCCGGGCACGGCGAGACTTTCATAATGCCCCGCGATGATCTTCTGCAAGCCGCCCCAGCCGATGCCGAGGCCGGTCGCGAGCAGGATCACGCCGAGCACAGTGGACGCGAGGCATTCGAGCCTGTCATGCCCGTAGGGGTGATCCCTGTCCGGCCCCTTCTGCGCGAGCTTCACGCCAATGAAGGCTATAAAGGTCGCGAACACATCGGACAGCGAATGCACCGCGTCCGACACCATTGCGCCGGAGTGCCCGGCAATGCCCGCGTAGAGCTTGAAAGCAACGAGCAGTATGTTTCCTATGACGCCGACGGCGGTCAGCCGCGCGACGATTTTCTTTTCAGACATGACAGATCCCCTCCACGGTATAATATGCACTTCACGAGCCGAGGGGAATAAAAAATACAGTCCCCTTCGGAACATACTACTGTCCCGCAGAGACTGTCTGTCTTCTCTGCTGCCGCCTTGCGGCGACCCGGCTGGCGGAAAGATACGCTGCCTGTTCAGTTTGTACTGTTGTCGTATACGCGATGCAGTGCAAAGAATTTATGAGATATTAACACATGCCATGCCTTTTGTCAACGGGAAAATATAAATGAAAATATAAAATATAAAATTTGCCCCGGGTCGTGTGACCCGGGGCGCGAAACAAAAATGGAGAGAAAAGGATAGAACGTAATCTAAATTAATTATGCTGCCAGCTTAGAGACTATCATTGCGGCGGTGAGCAGCACCGCGATGATCGACAGCATTATCAGGCGGCGCCTGAGGATGCCGGGCATTGCGCCGGCCTCATTCGGCAAGCAGCTTGCCGAGCAGACGGCAGGCCGCGAGCCCCTGTGCGTCGGGAGCCTCATTGCAGATGACGCTCTCGCAGCAGAGCTTTATTCCGGAAGCGGAGCAGTCGTCCTCCCAGCTGCGCATCCAGTCGCCCTCACCCCAGCCGTATGAGCCGAACAGCGCGACCTTCTTGCCGCCGAGGCTGCCCTTGCAGTCGTTGAACATCGGCTCAAACTCGGATTCTTCGAGCATTTCAGCGCCCATTGCGGGGCAGCCGAAGGCGACAGCGTCGAGCTCGCTGAGCTTTGAGGGGCTGAATTCGGCGGCGGTATAGAGCACTGCGTCAGCGCCTGCATCCTTCATGCCGGTGAGGACGGCATCTGCCATGGCCTCGGTGTTGCCGGTGTCGCTCCAGTATACAACAGCTGTTTTCTTCATAATAAAAATTCCTTTCTTGTCAAGTCGGTTTGTTGATTAATTGATTCCTTATATCGCAACGGCGAGCTGCTCAAGGCTTGAACCGCTCTGCCAGAGCTTGCAGTAGAGCTCGGTGCATTTCTTGTACCGGGCGAATGTGCGCTTTGCGCCGTCCTCGTCTCCGTATACTTTCCAGAGACCTATGTACTTGTAATTTGCGGCTTCGTTATCGATGAAGCCTTTCACGTCCTCAGGCGGGTAGCTGAGGAACAGCCCGACTTCGTGGGGAAACTCTCTGTCCGCCTGCTGCATCCGGCGCATGAGCTGCGCAAGGCAGCTGCCGCAGTCGGAGCGCGTGTAGCCCATTTCGCGCAGGACTTCGCAGGCCGTCTCATCCGAGAGGTCGCGGCGCAGCCAAGCCGGGCGGTAGAGATAGAGCAGCACATTCTTTTCCGTGAAGCGCAGCGGGATCAGGCACAGTCCCTTCGGGATCAGGCGGCGGTTTATTTCACGGATGTCCTTGTACACCTGCTCCTTGCTGTCATAGGGGTGAGGGAACAGGCTGCCGGTCTTTATCCCAGCGAGCGTCGGCGCGCACTGGCTGATTATTCTGCTCTCTGACATGACAGCGGCTCCTTTCAGCAATGAGTTAAATGAGTCTAACTAAGCTTCAAAAGAAATTTGCGCACCCTGCGCAAGAGGTTTCAGGAGGTTTATTTATGCGGCCGGCTCTGTCATGCACGGCAAAGCCGGCCGGTTATTGACGATTTTACTTTTTACCGAAGCTGAAGAGCTTCTTCTTTTCATAGGGCTTGCTGCTGACGGACAGAATCGTGTAGCCGCTGCCGTCGAGAGCCTTTTCGATATCGCCCTCACTTATGGGGTCTTCGCTGATAATGGTCGCTTCGCCTTTGCTGTGAGAGGCGGAGACTTTTTTCACATTGAGATGATTGCGGATGGCGTCGTTCACATGGCTTTCGCACATGGAGCACATCATGCCGTCTATTTTAACTGTAGTTTCGATCATAGTTAGTCACTCCCAATTTCATTCCGACAGCACGGCAAGCTGTTCGGGCAGCTCCGCAAGCACCGTGCAGGCAATATGACTGCATACATCCTCGCTCAGTCCGAGCGCTGCTTTCAGCTTTTCACTCAGCTGTGCGCAGCCGAGAGAGTACCGGGCGGCTTCTTCGCTGCCCTGCTCGGTGAGGTGGACCGCGCCGTATTTCTGCTTTTCCGCAAGGCCGAGGTCGCACAGGTTCTGGATCATCGAGTGGGCACTGGGCTTTGACACGCTCATCCGCGCCGCTATATCCTTGCACCGCGCGCCCTGACCGGACACGCACAGCTCGGATAGCACAAGCAGGTATTTGATCGCGGAGGAGGAGAGGGGTTTGCTGGAGTTCAACATATTGAACCTCCCGGTTAGAAATGTGGGAGATGCAGAGAGGTGAAAGCTGCATCTCCCCTTTTCCTACTTAGCGCTGTGGCAGCTGCCGTGCATCGCACAGTCAGCGCAGCCGCAGCCACAGGAGGATTGTCCCCGCCTCTTTTCCCGCACAAGATGTATTGAGATGAGTACCACTATGGCAAGGAGTACAATAGAGATAAGAATGGTGGAAAGGTTTGCGGCGAGAAATTCAAGCATGGTTTATCGCTCCTTTTATGTGAAAGTGATGGAAAACTTTTTGAGCTCCCGGGAGGGGAGATACCCTCCCGGAGTTGATGATTTGGATCAGAGCTTCTCGGAGAGCTTGGTAGCTTCCTTGTAGGGCTTTGCCAGCATGTAGATGATGCCTGCGAGAGCCGCGATAGCGACGATCAGGCCGATCACATTGACATTGCCGGTGAACAGGCTGCCGAACTGGTTGACCATGAGGGCGCAGATGTAAGCGAAGCCACACTGATAGCCGATGGCGAACCAAGTCCACTTTGAGCTGTTCATTTCACGCTTGATTGCGCCGATAGCTGCGAAGCAGGGGGCGCAGAGAAGGTTGAAGACGAGGAAGGAGTAAGCGGTCACGCTGGTGAAAGCTGCTGCGAGGTTCTGGTAAACGGTACCGACGCCGCTGGCGTAGAGGATACCGAGGGTACCGACGATGTTCTCCTTAGCAACAAGGCCGGTGATGGATGCGACGGCTGCCTGCCAGTTGCCCCAGCCCAGAGGGATGAAGATCCAAGCGATGGCGTTGCCGATGGTTGCGAGGATGGAGTAGCTGATCTCTTCTTCGGAGAGCATACGGAAGGTACCGTCAACAACACCGAAGTAAGTGGTGAACCATACGAAGATAGTGGAGAGAAGGATTATCGTACCGGCCTTCTTGATGAAGCTCCAGCCGCGCTCCCACATGGAACGGAGAACGTTGCCGAGAGTCGGCCAGTGGTATGCGGGCAGCTCCATAACGAAGGGAGCAGGCTCGCCGGAGAACATCTTGGTCTTCTTGAGCATGATGCCGGAAACGATGATGGCTGCCATGCCGACGAAGTATGCGGAGGTCGCGACCCATGCAGAGCCGTTGAAGATAGCGCCTGCGATCATTGCGATGAACGGGACCTTTGCGCCGCAGGGAATGAAGGTCGTGGTCATGATGGTCATACGGCGGTCACGCTCGTTCTCGATGGTACGGGAGGCCATAACACCGGGCACACCGCAGCCGGTACCGATGAGCATCGGGATGAAGGACTTACCGGAAAGACCGAACTTACGGAAGATACGGTCAAGGACGAATGCGATACGAGCCATGTAGCCGCAGGCCTCGAGGAAGGCGAGCATGAGGAACAGAACCAGCATCTGAGGAACGAAGCCGAGGACCGCGCCGACACCGGCTACGATACCGTCGAGGATAAGGCCGCTGAGCCAATCGGCAGTGCCGGCAGCTTCAAGGCCGTCGCCTATAAGGGTAGGAATACTGGGAACCCAAACGCCGTAGTCCGCGGGATCAGGCTCTTCGCCGATCTCTTCGAGGGTAGCCTGAGCGTCCTCGTAATCGGTGACAGTGGCTTCAACTTCTTCAACGGCCAGAGTCTCTTCATCTTCTACCTCATAGGTGAAGACGCCGTCTGCGGGCTCGCCGTTCTCTTCAACGTAGGCGTCATAGCCGTCTACGATAGCGGAAGCTTCGTTCCACTCATCGGCGACTTCGTTGTACGCAGCGGAGCCTATGCCGAACAGGTGCCAGCCATCGCCGAACACACCGTCGTTTGCCCAGTCGGTAGCGGGAGCGCCGACGCCGACCATTGCGACCCAGTAAACAAGGAACATGACCAATGCGAAGATCGGAAGACCGAGCCAACGGTTGGTGACGATCTTATCTATCTTATCGGAGGTGGAGAGAGCACCGGCCTCTTTCTTCTTGTAGCAGTTCTTGATGAGCTGTGCTATGTAAATGTAGCGCTCGTTGGTGATGATGCTCTCGGCATCGTCATCAAGCTCAGTCTCGGCTGCCTTGATATCGCTCTCGATATGCTCCATAACGGAAGCATCGATCTTGAGCTGAGCAAGAGCCTTGTCGTCACGCTCGAAGATCTTTATCGCGTACCAGCGCTGCTGATCCTCAGGCATGGAGTGCAGAGCCGCTTCCTCGATGTGAGCGATAGCGTGCTCGACAGGGCCGGAGAAGGTGTGCATCGGAACGGTCTTGCCGTTCTTTGCAGCGTCGATAGCGGCCTCGGCAGCGTCCATAACGCCGTCGCCCTTCAGAGCGGAGATCTCAATGATCTTGCAGCCAAGCTCACGGGAGAGCTCTTCGATGTTTATCTTGTCGCCCTTCTTGCGGACGATATCCATCATGTTGATGGCGATCACCACGGGGATGCCAAGCTCAGTGAGCTGAGTGGTGAGGTAGAGGTTACGCTCAAGGTTCGTGCCGTCGATGATGTTGAGTATCGCATCGGGACGCTCGGTTATCAGGTAGTTACGGGCGACGACTTCTTCAAGCGTGTAAGGGGACAGAGAGTATATACCGGGAAGGTCCATGATGACGACGTCATCGTGCTTCTTGAGGCGGCCTTCCTTCTTTTCAACAGTGACTCCGGGCCAGTTGCCGACGAACTGGTTGGAGCCGGTCAGCGCATTGAACAGCGTTGTTTTACCGCAGTTGGGGTTGCCTGCGAGGGCAATTTTGATCTGCTTATCCATGATTGATTACTGCTCCTTCTTCCGGTTAAGCTACGTTAACCTGTCTACAAAAAATCAGATAATTTTTACTCGACTTCGATCATTTCGGTGTCAGCCTTACGCAGGCTCAGCTCGTAGCCGCGCACGGTGACCTCCATGGGATCGCCCAGAGGAGCGACCTTACGGACAAAAACTTCGGTGCCCTTGGTGATGCCCATGTCCATTATACGACGCTTGATGGGGCCTTCACCGTGGAGCTTAACGACCTTGGCAGTTTCGCCGATCTTGACTTCACGCAGTGTCTTCATTCTTTCCTCTCCTTTTTTGGTTTTCTCAGACCATGATTTTGCGAGCCATTTCTTCGCTTATCGCGACTCTGGCTTCCTTGACCTTGACGATCACGTTCCCGTTGAGCACGGTGATGAGCGTCGCGGTACCGCCGGCAACAAAGCCCAGATCCTCAAGATGCTTCTTGACCTCCGGACTGCCGCCGACTTTTCGGATCAGATATTCCTCTCCGATGTTTGCAAGGGGTAGCGGCATCATATTCTCTTTCCGCCTTTCAGGTTAGCTTCAACTAACCATAGTTGAAAAAACTGGTCAGAAGCGGTCGACCGCTGTCGTATGATGTCTCTTTCAAACTGTTAACCTCTTCTAACTGAACGCAGTTTAACATCTCTAACCATACTTGTCAAGTAGGAATTTAAAGATTTTTTTTCGCACTTGCATTTTTGGTTAAAGTATGTTAACTTATACTAAACAATGACACGGAAGTTGGTGTATTTTAACATGGCGATTCAAAAAGCCGCAGAGGATTATCTTGAAGCGATGCTGATGATGAAGGAGAAGCACGGGTATATCCGCTCTATCGATGTTGCGGAGAAGCTCAATGTCACGAAGCCCAGCGTCAGCTATGCGACAAAGCGCCTCAAGGAAAGCGGACACATCACAATGGATAAGGACGGGCTCATCACGCTGACGGAAACCGGCATGGCGGTTGCAGCAGAAATGCTCAAGCGCCACAAGGCGCTCACAAAGTTCCTCATCATGCTCGGCGTCGATGAGAACACAGCACAGGAGGACGCATGCAAGCTGGAGCATGACCTGAGCCAGCAGTCCTTTGACGCGATATATTCCCACGCCGCAAGCATGGTCGGGAAAGACTGAGCACGCGGAAGCTTATAGAGAAAACCAACAGCCGCGGCCGTAGAGCCGCGGCTGTTCTGGTATGCAGAGATCACAGATAGAACTTGGGTTCCTTGCGCCCGGCGCACATTTTGATGAGCGCGGCGGAGGCGGCAAGCTGCATCGCCTTGGGGACGCGGCGCTGGGAGAACGGGCACATACTCACGCAGCGCATGCAGCTGATGCACTTGGACTTGTCGGTATGCTGCGGGTCACCCGGATCGATAGCCTCGGTCGGGCACTCCTGCGCGCAGGTGCCGCAGCCGGAGCACTTGGAGCTTGAGGTCGGGTACACAGGGATGCCCTTATACTCCTTGTACGGGCGCTTGCCGGGCATGGCGACGGTGGTGAGCTCCTGCTTTGCCATGAGGGAGGCGAGGAACTTATTGAGCGCGGCGATATCGGATGCGTCGGGACGGCCGGCGCCGAAGCGCTTGTCGATAGAGTGCGGGGCGATCATCTCCGCACCGCCGACTACCTTGAAGCCGCGGTTGAGACACAGGTCGCTCATCTCGAGCAGAGCATCCTCCACGGCGCGGTTGCCGTAAACGGCCACGAGCACGGCCTTTGCGCCGTTGCCGTGGACATAGTTCATGCGGTCGTACATCGGGGTGGGGATCCTGCCGCCGTAGACAGGGAAGCAGAAGAACACAAGGTCATCGGAGGAAAAGCTGACCTCATAGCCGCGGGTGGTGTAATCGTAAGGGGCTGCGACTTTCAGCTCGTTTGCGATGAGCTGGGCGACCTTCTCAACGCCGCCGGTGGGGCTGAAGCAGATGATCGTGGTTTTCATTAATTCACCTCATATTTTTACGGCGCGCCGCCGTGACAGCAGAGCACGGCGGGCGCGCCATTTTTCACGATATCAGATACGCTTCCACGTTACGCCGTGGGGGATGTCGGTAAGCTCAATGCCGGCGGCCTTGAGCTCATCGCGGATGCGGTCGGCCTCGGCGTAGTTCTTGGCCTTCTTCGCGTCCTGACGCGCCTGGATCTTGGCCTCGACCTCGGCGTCGGCCTCACCGGACTCGGAGACGATGGTGAACGCACCGGCGGCGACGTTCTGCTTTTTCAGCTCCTCGCGTCTTGCGTCGGCCTTCTCGATAAGGCTCAAGCTGAGCACGCGGTCAAAGTCCGCAATGGTGGCGAGCTTGGTCGCGTCATTGGTCTTGTACTTGAGCACGTCATACAGCGCGGTGACGGCGAGGGAGGTGTTGAGGTCGTTGTCCATTGCGGCGCAGAACTTCTCTTTCATCGCGGCCATGGCCTCGGCGTCAACTTCACCGTCGCCGGGCTTGAGCGCGGCGATGCGGTTTATGAGCTTATTGAACGCGGCCTGCGCGTTGTCGAGATTTTCCCAGGTAAAGACGAGGTTGTTGCGGTAGTGGCTCTGGAGGCAGAAGAGACGGTAGGCGAGGGGATCATAGCCCTTTTCCTGAAGCAGGGACACGGTGAGAAACTCGCCGCTGGACTTGCTCATCTTGCCGTGGCTGGTGTTCAGGTGGTGAACATGCATCCAGAAATTGCACCAATGATGGCCGAGATAGGACTCGGACTGGGCGATTTCGTTAGTGTGGTGGGGGAAAGCGTTATCGATGCCGCCGCAGTGGATATCAAGGTCTTCGCCGAGGTGCTTCATGGAAATGCCGGAGCACTCAATATGCCAGCCGGGATAGCCGACGCCCCAAGGGGAATCCCATTTCAGTGCCTGATCCTCGAACTTGGACTTGGTGAACCAGAGGACAAAGTCGTTCTTATTGCGCTTGTTGGTGTCCTCATCGACGCCCTCGCGCACACCGACTGCGAGATCGTCCTGATTGAAGTCGTTGAAAACATAGTAGCGCTCAAGCTTGGAGGTATCGAAGTACACATTGCCGCCGGCGAGGTAGGCATAGCCGGTGTCAAGGAGCTTGGTGATGATGCGGATATAGTCATCGATGCAGTTGGTCGCGGGCTCGACAACGTCGGGACGCTTGATGTTGAGCTTCTGGCAGTCAGAGAAGAAAGCGTCGGTATAGAACTTTGCGATCTCCATGACGCTCTTGTGCTCGCGCTTTGCGCCCTTGAGCATCTTGTCCTCACCCTCGTCGGCGTCGGAGGTCAGGTGGCCAACATCGGTTATGTTCATGACGCGCTTGACGTTATAGCCGAGGTAGCGCAGGTACTTTTCGAGGATGTCCTCCATGATGTAGGAACGGAGGTTGCCGATGTGGGCAAAGTGATAGACCGTGGGGCCGCAGGTGTACATCTTGACGATGTCGGGATGGTTGGGGACAAACTCGTCCTTGGTTCTGGTAGCGGAATTATATAATTTCATAATAATTGCTCCTTATAATTGTTGCTTATCAGTCAGCGCTTTTGAATACGTCACGGTTGACGCAGAAGTACTCTATGCCGGAATAAAGTGTGGTGATGACGATGATCGCCGTGCAGACGATGTTGACGGTCGGGTACTGACCAAACACCAGCATTGCTCCGAGGCCGACCATTGTGCAGCCGGTCTTGAGCTTGCCGGAGATGGCCGCGGCGATGACTCGCCCCTGCTCAACGGCGAGCAGACGCAGACCCGACACCGCAAACTCGCGGAACAGCACGATAGCGACGCACCATGCAGGCATCTGGCCGCGCTCGATGAAGATGCACATTGCCGCGAGCACGAGCATTTTATCAGCCAGCGGATCCATGAACTTGCCGAAGTTCGAGACCTGATTATAGTGGCGCGCTATGTAGCCATCGGCAACGTCGGAGAGACAGGCGATGATATACACCGCGAGCGCCCAGCCGAAAAGGTTCTGGTAGGCGAGAACCATGAATACCGGGATAAGGATGATGCGGAAAATGGTGATCTTGTTTGCGGTAGTGTTCATACCGGAACCTCCTGTTTATATCTCTTCACCGTAGAGGATGCCGTCATCGGCTTCGAGGATGCGCACGCTTGTCATATCGCCGTCGCGGCAGCTGCCCTTGAAGAACACCTGACCGTCGATATCGGGCGAATCGGCGTAGCTGCGCCCGTAGAGCATGCCGGCTTCTCCGTCGTAGCCCTCGCAGAGGACACGAATGGTCTTGCCGCAGAAGCCCTGACAGAACTCATCCATTATCGGCGCCTGAAGCTCCATGATAAGGTCTGCGCGGCGCTGAGCTTCCTCCTCGTCCACATGCTCCATCTTTGCCGCGGGCGTACCCTCCTCAGGGGAGAACGGGAAAACGCCGACGCGCTCGATGCGCGCTTCCTTGAGAAACTCGCACAGCTCCTCAAACTCTGCCTCGCCCTCGCCGGGGAGACCTGCGATAAGGCTGGTGCGGATGACAAGGCCGGGGATGCGCCCACGCAGCTTTTTGAAGAGCACACGGATATCCTCGCCGGTGCCGCGGCGGTTCATGATCTTGAGTATATGGTCATTTATGTGCTGGATGGGAATATCCAGATATTTTACGATCTTGGGGTTGTTTGCGATCTCGTCGATAAGCTCCTCATCGAACTGGTCGACATAGAGGTAGTGGAGCCTTATCCACTCGATGCCGTCTATCTCGGACAGGCGGCGGCAGAGCTCGGCCAGACAGCGCTTGCCGTACAGGTCGGTGCCGTAGCGGGTGATGTCCTGCGCGATGACTATAAGCTCCTTGACGCCGTGCGCAGCGAGATCGCGCGCCTCCTCTATGATGTTCTCCATATCGCGGGAGCGGTAGCGGCCGCGGATAAAGGGGATGGCACAGAAGGCGCAGAAGTTGTTGCAGCCCTCGGCGATGCGCAGATATGCCCAGCCCGGACCGGTGGAGACAACGCGGGGTATCTCGTCAACGGGGGCGCTGTTGTCGCCGAAGGCGCTTGTACATCGCCCCGTCATTGCGGCGTCTGCCGCACTGACGATATCGCCGAAGCTGCCGACGCCGAGCACGGCGTCAATTTCCGGCATTTCGGACATGATGCTGTCCTTATATCTCTCGGCAAGACAGCCGGTGACGATAAGCCCGCCGAGCTTGCCCGCCTTCTTGAGCTGCGCCATTTCAAGGATGTTGTCGATAGCCTCACTCTTCGCAGCGTCAATAAAGCCGCAGGTGTTCACGATAGCAAGGTCTGCTCCCTCCGGATCGGGGACGAGAGTATAGCCTGCCTCGCTCATGAGGTAGAGCATCTGTTCGCTGTTGACAAGATTCTTGGCACAGCCAAGAGAGATCATCGCAAAGGTTTTTTCCATGGTTTATCAGTCCTCTATGGTTGCATTAAAACGGTTTAATGCTTCGCGTATATCCTCCCATGAGTAGCCCCGGCGGAAGAGCGCGGCACTGACCTTTCTGACCTGATCGCGGTCCTCGGGATCGGTCAGCCGGGAGGAAATGAATTTATCTATCTTTGAATCGTCACGGGGCGCGGCATCAAGAACCTCATCCCACATATCGCGGTCGATGCCGCGGCGCGAAAGCTCGGAGCGGATGCGCCCCGGCCCGTAGCCCTTGGCACTGTAGTGCCGGGCGACGGCGGCAGCGTAGCCCGCGTCGTCGATGAGCCCGCGCTCTGCGAGCCATGCGGCGCAGTAGGCTGCGTCCTCCTCGTCATAGCCCTTGTCGGTGAGCTTTTTTTCAAGCTCCTTCCGGCTCATGGCGCGGCGGGAGAGATACTCCAGCGCCTTCTCGCGCGTGAGGGCACGGCGCGATTCGCGCTCAAGCTCCTCAAGAGCGCCTTCGTCAAGCTCACGCCCGGAGAACAGGCGCAGATCGGTCACGACGCCGAGGGTGGTTTTTATCTCGCGTTCATCCTCCAGCGTGACGGTGAGCCGCCCGGGGGAGGTCTGCTTTATCGCGGTAATGAGCACCGGCTATCAGTCCTCGGTGAAGTCCGCGGCGGTGATATCCACGGCGGTGGGAGTGCGGCCGGAGACCATGGCGGCGCGCTTTGCCTGCGGGGTGAGGAGCTTGTGCGCGTTCTCGCGTATCTCCTTTTCGATAGCGTCGCAGGCTTCGGGATTGGCGAGAAGGTACTCCTTCACACCGTCGCGACCTTGGATGCGCTGACCGTTGCAGGTGTACCACGCGCCGGCCTTGTCGATGATCTCGAGCTTAACGCCGAGGTCGATTATCTCGCCGACCTTGGAAATGCCTTCACCGTACATGATGTCAAACTCCGCCTCGCGGAACGGGGGAGCGACCTTGTTCTTGACGACCTTGGCGCGAGTGCGGTTGCCGACCATTTCGCCGCCGACCTTGAGGGTCTCGATGCGGCGCACGTCGATACGCACGGAGGCATAATACTTCAGCGCGAGACCGCCGGGGGTAGTCTCGGGGCTGCCGTACATGACGCCGATCTTCTGACGCAGCTGGTTGATGAAAATAACGGTGCAGTTGTTCTTCGAGATAGCACCGGCCAGACGGCGCATCGCCTGGCTCATAAGCCTTGCCAGCGCGCCGACGACGGTATCGCCGACCTCGCCCTCGAGCTCGACGCGCGGGATCAGCGCCGCGACGGAGTCAACAACGAGCACGTCGATAGCGCCGGAGCGGACGAGGGATTCGGCAATGTCAAGCGCCTGCTCGCCGGTGTCCGGCTGGGAAATGAGCAGGCTGTCGATATCGACGCCGAGGGCTCTCGCATAAGCCGGTTCGAGCGCGTGCTCAACGTCTATATACGCTGCGTCCCCGCCGTTTTTCTGCGCGGAGGCGACGACATGCAGCGCAAGCGTAGTCTTACCGGAGGCCTCAGGCCCGTATATCTCGACGATACGGCCGCGAGGAACGCCGCCGATGCCGAGGGCAAGGTCAAGGGACAGGGAGCCCGTGGAGAGCGCCTCGACGTTAACAGAGATATCGTCTCCGAGGCGCATGATGGTGCCCTTGCCGTAGTCCTTTTCTATTTTCGCAATGGCTGTTTCAAGAGCTTTTTTCTTATCGCCGCTTGCGGGCGCGGTCACTGCAACTGCTTTTTTCTTCTCGGCCATTTGTTCTCCCTCTCTTATGATCAGAATGATTTTATATACTTGATTTACATTTTCCCGATGACGACGCGGTCGATCATCTGGGTGTCCTTCCTCGTCTGTGCGGAGGCAAAGCCCGCGGCCATGAGCATTTCACACACGGCGCTTGCCTGACCCTCGCCGACCTCGAACATGAGGCAGCCGCCGGGGCGCAGCAGACTCTTCCAATATTTTATAATGCCCTTGTAGAAGCGAAGCCCGTCCTCACCGCCGTCGAGCGCCCAGATAGGCTCATAGTCGCGCACGGAACGGTCAAGCTTGGCGATCTCGGCGCTCTCTATGTACGGCGGGTTCGAGACGATAACGTCAAAGCTGCCAATGCCGAGCGGGGGCGAGCTTGTCGCGTCCGCCTGCATGCAGATAACACGCGAGCTGAGGCGGTTCTTTGCGACGTTCTGCCGGCAGACCTCGAGCGCGCTTGCGCTTAGGTCGACCGCGACAAGCTTCGTCGCGGGCAGCTCGTGCCCAATCGCGCAGGTGATGCAGCCGCTGCCGCAGCACAGGTCGAGCACACGCGCATCCATCTTGTACCCGGTGAGAAATTCTTTCACCGCGTCGACAAGCACCTCAGTGTCCATCCGCGGGATGAGCACGTCAGGCGTCACGGTCATAGGAAGCCCGTAGAACTCCCATGAGCCGGTTATGTAGGCGACGGGTTCCCCGCGCAGGCGGCGGGCGGTATAGTCGAGCACGGTGTTTTCCACCTGCTCGGTCGTATATAAATTGATGTCCCGCAGAAGCTGCTGCACGGTCTTGCCCGCGGCGCAGGCGACAAGGATCCGCGCCTCGAGCGCGTAGCCCTCAACGCCGTTCTGCCGCAGTATGTTCCTTGTGGACAGATAGATGTCGTTATATGTCTTCAATTTGTCCTCTCCCGATGCCTTATTTTCCCCACTCGTCGCTGCCCTTTTCATCGGGTATGACAAGCTCCAGCGCGCGGATCGCGCACTCTATCATCGAGTCGTCAGGCTCGTTCGTTGTCAGGTGCTGCAGCCACTTGCCGGGAGCCGACAGCGCGGCGGACAGCCAGTTGTCATGCAGACCGCACCAGCGGTTTATCTCATAGCTTATCCCGACGACGATCGGCAGCAGCAGCAGGTGGCAGCCCATGCGGGCAAAGCTGTTGTCAAGCCGGACGACGGAGTTTACAAGGATGCTGACCACGACCACGACGAGCAGAAAGCTCGTCCCGCAGCGGGGATGGAAGCGTGACTCCTCACGGACATTCTCGACCGTAAGCTCCTTGCCGTGCTCGTAGCAGAAGATGGTCTTATGCTCCGCGCCGTGGTAGGAGAACAGGCGCTTCACGTCGCTCACGCAGGTACACAGCTTCATGTACGCGAGCAGGATGATGACGCGCACAAGACCCTCTGACAGATTACGCACAAAATAGCTCGCTGTCAAGGGCTTTATCAGGCCGACGATGGCCGCCGGCAGGAAGATGAACAGAAACAGGGACAGCGCGATGCCGAGCACGACAGCGACGCCGATGATGAGCTTCTGCGCCTTGTCCTCAGGGAAGTGATCCTCTATCCATTTATCGAGCTTGTCAGGCTCACCCTGCTCCTCAATGGGGACGAGGCTTGCCGAATAGGTCAGCGCCTGCATGCCTTTTATCATCGAGTCAAGGAATATGGCGCAGCCGCGGATGAGCGGCCAGCCGAGAACGGGGTACTTGTCCTTTATGAATTTGAGCTCTTCGGTCTTTTCAACAAGACCGTCCTTCGTGCGGCAGACGATGGCCTGCTTTTTCGGGCCGCGCATGAGGATGCCCTCAATGAGCGCCTGCCCGCCTATGGAAGTGCGGAAACCGCAGGATCTGCTGTTTTTCAATTCGGGGTTCTCCTTTGTAAGTGCGATAGTGCGATAGAAAGTAATATCAGGTGTTCATCGGCAGGCTGACGGAGACGACGCAGCCGCCGCCCGGGGCGTTATCGATATCGAGCCTGCCGCCGTGGCGGGTGACGATCTCATCGCACACGGAAAGGCCGATGCCGGTGCCGCGGTTCTTGGAGCTGCCCTTGTAGAACTTCTCCTTGACGTGCGGAAGCTCACCCTCGGGGATGCCGTGACCGTAGTCGCGCACGGTGATGTGAACAAAGCTGCCGTCGTCATCGAGCTTTACATCCACCTTGCCGCCCTCGCCGCCGTGCTTCATGGCGTTGTCAAGCAGATTGAGAAACACCTGCTTGAGCCGCTCCGGGTCGCCGGGGATGAGCGGTATCTCAACGGGGGGCTCGGTATAATTGACCTCAATGCCGGCCTGACGCATAAGCTCGCCATAGGTGAAGAGCGCGTCCTCAAGCTCGGCGGCGATGTCGATAAGCTCGACGCGGAGGTTGAAGCGCCCGTCCTGGATCCTTGTGAATTCAAGCAGCTCCTTGACCATGCCGGTGAGGCGCTCGGCCTCCTTGGAGATGATATGGATGCCTCGCAGGGAGTCGCCCTGTACAGCGGGATCGTAGGCGATGGTCTCCGCCCAGCCGGTGATTGCGGTGAGCGGGGTGCGCAGCTCATGCGAGACCTGAGAGATAAACTCCGTGCGGGACTTTTCCGCGATGGCGACCTTTTCGGACATGTCGTTTATCTCCTCTGTCAGAACGCCGAGTTCATCGTCACGTTCCTTTTCGAGCTTTATCCCGTAGGTGCCCTCGGCGATGCGGCGGGCGTGGTCGCTGAGCTTCGCGATAGGCTCTGACACGCGGCTTGAGAACCAGAGGTTCACGCCGATGAGGTAGAGACAGACGATGATAGACAGCGCGGCGGAGAGCCACGCGACGTCGTGCAGCCCGACCCACACGCCTATGAGCAGCAGCGCGACAGCCGCGATGCAGGAAACTAAAAGCTGGTTTTTAAGCTCTTTCAGCATTGGTTTTACTTCTTACCTTCTGTGTTTATTATGGGAGGGGAAAGCTCCGCGCGGCGCTCAGTAACCCCACTTGTAGCCGTAGCCCCAGACGGTGGTGAGGTATTCGGGCTCGGTCGGGTCGGTCTCAATCTTTATGCGCAGGCGGCGGATATTGACATCGACCGTCTTGAGCTCGCCCGTAAAGTCGTTGCCCCAGACAGCGGCGAGGATATCTTCCCTCGACATAGCCTTGCCGGGGTTCTCCATAAACAGCTTCATCAGCAGGTATTCTATCTGTGTGAGCTTCAGGCGCTGGCCGTTCTTCTCAAGGGTGCGGTTGCGGGTGTTGAGCAGGAACGGGCCGCTGGATATTTCGGTCGAGGATTTTTCATCATCGTCAACTCCGAGGCGGCGGACCAGCGCATCGACGCGCGCGGTAAGCTCCGCCGGGGAGAAGGGCTTTGTCACATAATCGTCCGCACCGGTCATAAGGCCGGTGACTTTATCTATCTCCTGGCTCTTCGCGGTGAGCATGATTATGCCCATCTTTGAGCCGGTGGCGCGGATGCGGCGGCAGACCTCAAAACCGTCGATATCCGGGAGCATCACATCAAGCAGTGCCATGCAGATATCGGGGTTGACCTTGAGCTTTTCCAGCGCCATTTCTCCGTTCTCCGCCTCGATGGGCTCATACCCGCTGCGGCGCAGGTTGATGACCACAAAGCTGCGGATGTTGGCTTCGTCTTCCAGAACGAGAATTTTCTTCATGGCGTTAGCTCCTTCTTGTCCGCAGAGCGTACCCCGCGGACGGATTTGGGTTTCAATATGACACCTAATTATAACATGTCTTTAACAGAAATGATAGTCAAAGTTTCAAAGAAATAAAAATATTTTGCATAGCGATTACATGTTATGTAAATCAAATTGCGCAGAACGAGAAAAATGTTAAGGACGTACCGGCGCGCAGGGCGATTGCCGTTGATTATTCCGACAGCGGATGATAAAATAACGGTATGAGTGATAACAATATTGTACTGGGCATACTTGCCCATGTGGACGCGGGCAAGACCACCCTGTCCGAGGCCATGCTGTACCTCTCCGGAAAACTGAAAAAGCTGGGTCGGGTGGATCATCGGGACAGCTTTCTTGACAATAACAGCCTCGAACGTGCGCGGGGCATCACGATTTTTTCCAAGCAGGCGGTCATGCCACTGGGGGAAATGACCGTGACGCTGCTGGACACGCCGGGACATGTGGACTTTTCAGCCGAGGCCGAACGCTCGCTTCAGGTGCTCGACTATGCGGTGCTCGTCATAAGCGGGACAGACGGCGTGCAGGCGCATACCGAGACGCTGTGGAAGCTGCTTGAGCGCTATAACGTGCCGGTGCTCATATTCGTGACGAAGATGGACCTGCCCGGCTGTGACCGGCAGGAAATCATGGATGGACTGCGCACACGCCTGTCAGAGCGCTGCGTGGACTTCTCCGCCGAGGGTGACGCACTTTTTGAAAGCGCCGCGATGTGCTCGGAAGAGGCGATGGATGAGTATATCAAGACGGGCAGCATCGGCGCAGAGAGGCTGCGCGATATGCTGCGCCGCCGTGAAATTTTCCCCTGCTGCTTTGGCTCCGGGCTCAGGACGGAGGGAGTGGCGGAGTTCTTGGATATGCTGGAGCTCTACGCCCGTCCGGGGGACTACGGAGAGGATTTTTCAGCGCGGGTATATAAGATCGCCCGCGACGCGCAGGGAAACCGCATGACCTTCATGAAGGTCACGGGCGGTGCGCTGCGCGTGCGCAGCCTGATGAAATATGCCGACAGGGACGGCAATGCCTTTGAGGAGAAGATAAGCCAGCTGCGTATTTACTCCGGCGCGAAGTACGACACGGCGGAGACGGTTCTCCCCGGCCAGATATGCGCGGCGCTCGGGCTTACGGGCACGTATCCGGGTCAGGGACTCGGCGCGGCGGGCGACTTCGCCGAGCCGCTGCTGGAGCCGGTGATGAGCTACCGCGTCATTCTCCCGCCGCAGAGCGACCCGGCGGTTCTGCTGCCGAAGCTAATGCAGCTCGATCAGGAGGATCCGCAGCTGCACATCGTCTGGAACGAACGCACACGAGAGATAAGCGTACAGCTCATGGGCAAGGTGCAGGCCGAGATATTCCGCAGCCTTGTAAAAGAGCGCTTCGACACGGACATCACGCTCGACACCGGGCGCATCATGTACCGCGAGACGATAAAGGACACGGTCGAGGGCGTCGGGCATTTCGAGCCGCTGCGCCACTATGCCGAGGTGCATCTGCTGCTCGAACCGCTGCCGCGCGGCAGCGGGATAGAGCTTTCGAGCAGCTGCCCGGAGGACGAGCTTGACCGCAGCTGGCAGAGGCTCATCCTCACGCATCTTGCCGAGAAGCAGCACATCGGCGTACTGACCGGCTCGCCGGTGACGGATATACGCTTCACGCTCGCCGCGGGGCGCGCGCACATAAAGCACACCGAGGGCGGGGACTTCCGTCAGGCGACCTACCGCGCCGTACGTCAGGGGCTGATGCAGGCCGAGAGCGTCCTGCTCGAACCGTGGTACAGCTTCGTGCTCGAAGTGCCCGCGGAGCAGATAGGCCGGGCGATAAGCGATGTGCGCGCGATGAACGGCGAGATAGACTCACCCGAGGACGCCGGCGGCATGATGCGCCTTGAGGGCGCGGCGCCCGTCGCGGGGATGAACGAATACATGCAGGAGCTGCTGGCCTATACCCACGGCCGGGGGAGGCTGAGCCTGACGCCGGGCGGATACCGTCCGTGCCGTGACCAGCAGAAGATAGTCGACGCCATAGGCTACGAGCCCGAGCGGGACACCGATAACCCCGCTGACTCCGTGTTCTGCTCGCACGGCGCGGGCGTGAACATCCCGTGGGATCAGGCGAAGGACTACATGCACCTTGAAAGATGCCTGAAGCCGCCGGTCGAGGAGACAGCGCCAGCCGCTGCGCCGCGGTACAGAAGCTTAAGCATCGACGACCGCGAGCTTGAGGCGATAATGGAGCGCGAGTTCGGGAAGATAAAGCGCCCGCAGTATTCCGCGCGGCAGGTCAATGCCGCGGCGAGCGAACCGGTGTTTGAGAAGAAACCGGAGTTTATCATCGTCGACGGCTATAATCTCATCTTTGCGTGGGATGAGCTTAAAAAGCTCGCCGCCGACAGGCTCGACTTGGCGCGCGGGCGGCTCATGGATATGCTGTCAAACTACTGCGGCTTTACGAAGGCGAAGCTCGTCTTGGTGTTCGATGGCTTCCGCACGCCGGGAAATCCCGGCTCGCGCGAGGATTACCACAACATAAACGTCGCCTTCACGAAGGACGGCGAGACGGGGGACGCTTATATCGAGCGCCTGGCCGACGAGATAGGGAAGAACTACTCCGTGCGCGTCGTGACGAGCGATAACCTGATACGGCTCTCGGCGCTGCGCTCGGGCGTGCTGCGCTGCTCGTCGGGCGAGTTCAAGAACGAGGTCGAGTGGGTGCTCGGCCGGATCGACGCGGTTTTGAAAAAAAGCAACCAGAGCGCGCATAAAACAAGGATAGCGGACAAAATTAATGGAAAACAATGAACTTTTGAAGCGCGGCGAGGATCTTGCCCGCCGCTGCGAAAATAAGGGCTGCCTCACCTCGACGGGCTTTCTCACCCCGGCGGAGCAGTATGCGCTGGCGCACGATGCGGAGCTGCGCTTCAGCAGGATGGTGTTCCGCGGCGGGCATGAGGACTTCGAGCGCGGCATGGCCTTTTTCCTGCCGGACTACATGGAGGAGGCGGAGCTCATAGAGAGCGAGCATATCCGCGCGATAAAGCTTACCGCCGCGTTCGGCGAGCCTGCCCACCGTGACTATATGGGCGCGGTGCTCGGCATGGGCGTGAACCGCGAGTGGGTCGGGGATATCATCGTCGACGGGTGTACGGCATACGTGCTGTGCCAGCCGAGCGTGCTGCGCCACCTGCTGAGTATAGACAAGGTCGGGCGCTGCGGCGTGTGCGCGGAGGAGATCACGCTCTCGGAGCTGCCGCATAAGGCGCGGCAGAGCGAGGAGCGCAGCTTCACGCTGATGAGCCTGCGGCTCGACGCGCTGTGCTCCGGGATGTTCCGCATCTCACGCACCGAGGCCGCGCGGCAGATCGCCGCGGGGAACGTGAGCCTTAATTACATGGAGTGCCTGAAAGGCGACAGAAGCGTCAAGGAGGGGGACATCGTCTCGCTGCGCGGCGCGGGCAAGGGCAGGCTCAAGGAGCTGGGCGGCAGCTCCAAAAAGGGCCGCCTGTTTGTGACGGCTGAAATTTTCAAATGAACGGAGAAAAATATGAGAGCTTATGAACGGCTTCTGAAATATGCGGCAGTCGATACGCAGAGCAGCGAGGACGCGCAGGGGACGCCCAGTACGCCCGGACAGCTCAGGCTCTGTGCGCTCCTCGCGGAGGAGATGCGAGCTATCGGGCTGCAAAAGGTCTATGAGGACGGGCGCGGCTATGTCTACGGATACCTACCTGCGAGCGCGGGCATGGAAAACGAGCCGACGATCGGCTTCATTGCCCATGTTGACACCGCACCGGATTTCTCCGGGACGGGCGTGAAGCCCGTGCTGCATGAGAACTACGACGGCGGGGACGTTACCCTTGGGACGAGCGGACTGGTGCTCTCACCTGAAAAGTTCCCTGATCTCAAAGACTGCGCCGGCCAGACGCTCATAACCACTGACGGCACAACGCTACTCGGCGCGGACGACAAGGCGGGCGTAGCTGAGATAATGACGGCCTGCGAGCGCATTGTGAAAGAAAACCTGCCGCACTGCGCTGTCGCCGTGGCCTTCACGCCCGACGAGGAGATAGGCAGCGGGGCGGAGCTGCTCGACCTTGAGCGCTTCGGCGCGGACTTTGCCTACACTGTCGACGGCGACGAGGTAGGCGAGATAAACTATGAGACCTTCAACGCCGCCACGGCGAGCTGGGAGATACGCGGCGTGAACGTCCACCCCGGCAGTGCAAAGGGGATAATGATAAACGCGGCGCTCGTCGCGTGTGAGATAAATTCCCTGCTCCCGGCGGAGGAGATACCGGCGATGACCGGGGGCTACGAGGGCTTTTACCACCTGCTGGAAATGAACGCCTCGGTCGAGCGGGCGGAGATGAAATATATAATCCGCGACCATGATGCCGAGAAGTTTACACAGCGCTGCGAAGCCATGCGCGATATCGAGAAGAGCATAAACGAAAAATACGGCGCGGGTACGGCAAAGCTCACCTTGAAGGAGCAGTACCGCAACATGGCGGAGATGCTCAATAAACGTATGGACATCATCGAGCGGGCAAAGCGCGCGATGGAAAAGCGCGGCATCGCGCCAATCATCCGCCCGGTGCGCGGCGGGACGGACGGCGCGCAGCTCTCGTTCCGCGGCCTGCCCTGCCCGAACCTCGGCACCGGCGGCAGCGCTTTCCACGGCCCTTATGAGCATATCACCGCGGAGAATATGGACGAAGCGGTTGACATAATACTGAATATAATCGAAGGGTGACAGTGCAAATGAACACGACGACGAAGCTATCGGCGCGCAAGTGGATCACGCTTATCCTCGTCGGTCTGTTCGGGCAGTTTGCCTGGACGATCGAGAACATGTACTTCAACGTCTTCCTGTATAACACCATCTCTACCGACCCGTGGTACATCGCGGAAATGGTCGGCTGGTCGGCTGCCGCCGCGACGCTGACGACGCTTCTGATGGGCGCGCTGTCGGATAAGCTCGGCAGGAGAAAGCCGTTCATCGCGGCGGGCTATGTCCTGTGGGGACTTTCGACCGCAGTGTTCGGGTACATTACGCCCGAGAACGCCGCGCGGCTCTTTCCAGGGACGAACGCCGTCGCGTCAGCGGCGATGCTCGTCGTCATAATGGACTGCGTGATGACCTTCTTCGGCAGCACGGCGAACGACGCGGCCTTCAATGCTTATGTCACCGACATTACGGATAACTCGAACCGCGGCCGTGCGGAAAGCGTGCTCGCCATCCTGCCGCTTATATCGATGCTTATCATCTTCGGCGCTTTCGACGGGCTGACGCAGCAGGGGAGATGGCAGGAGTTCTTCAATATCTTCGGCCTTGCGGTGAGTGTCGTCGGCGTGCTGGCCATCTTCCTCGTGAAGGACGAGCCGGGGCTTAAGCGCGGCTCTGACAGCTATTTTAAGAACCTGCTCTACGGCTTCAGGCCGTCGGTCGTGAAGGAGAACCCGGAGCTTTATCTGTCGTTTGCGGCGTTCTGCCTGTTCTCGGTTGCGGTGCAAGTGTTCTTCCCATACCTCATCATCTACATACAGAACTACCTCGGCATCACGGACTATGCGATAGTCCTCGGCGTGGTGCTGATCCTCGCGTCTGTCGTGAGCGTCGTGTCGGGGCGCTTTATCGACCGGCTCGGCAAGCTGCGCTTCGTGTTCCCCGCGGCGGCTGTCATGCTCGCGGGGCTTGTGGGCATGTTCTTTGTGCGCGGGAGCGCCGGCGTGATGATCGCGGGAACGGTGATGATGAGCGGGTACATGATGATGACCTCGGCGCTCGGCGCGAATATCCGCGACTGGACGCCTGCCGGCAAGGCCGGGCATTTCCAGGGCATACGCATGATATTTGCAGTGCTGCTGCCGATGGTGACAGGCCCCGCGATAGGCGCGGCGGTCATAAAGAACGGCGCGAGCACCTATGTGGAGCTGGGGCAGGTAAAGACCGTTCCGACTCCGGGGATATACCTTGCCGCGGCTGCCGTGCTGCTGCTGACCTTTGTGCCGATATTGGTACTGCGGAGGAAAGAGCAATAAGCTACCCCCCCCGGGGAAGTTGCACAAAATCTTCTGCAAAAAACTGTTGACAATGTCGAACGGGAGGTGTATATTACACGCATCAAAAGACAGTGACGCTTCGGAACCGATTCCGGGCGCTGTGTCTTTCACAAATTTACAGGCGTTTGAATCCGGACAAGTAATGCGGGGAACTCACTTACAGAGAGTGCGCGGAAGCTGAAAAGCGTACAGCCGAGCCTGCACGAATAACACCGGGTGAGCCGCGAGGGGAAAGGGAAACCGAGTATCCGAGCCGTCCGCGTCCCGCGTCAGTGGACAAGGGTTTGATTGAACCCCGGGAATGAGAAAAAAGATAGGTGGCACCGCGAGGTACAGCACTTGCCCTATCGTACATGCTGAACATTTTGGATCCGACATCAAAGGGAGGAAATGTTTATGTGTTCGATAATGGGCTTTTGCGGAAGCGGTGTCACCTTTGCGCGTTTTAAGGAATGTTTTGACAGAACGGTATCCAGAGGGCCGGACGATACCCGTTACGTAGATACCGGGCGCGGCCTGCTCGGCTTCCACAGGCTTGCCATCATGGGTCTGCATCCGGAGGGAATGCAGCCGTTCGAGCTGCACGGCAGCTACGCCGTCTGCAACGGCGAGATATACGGCTTTGAGAAGCTGCGCGAGGGACTGATCGCCAAGGGCTACAAGTTCCAGAGCGAGTCCGACTGCGAGATACTCCTACCGCTCTATGAGCAGTACGGCACCGATATGTTCAAGCTGCTCGACGCAGAATTTGCGCTCATCATCTATGATGCCAAGACCCGCGGCTTTGTCGCCGCGCGCGACCCCATCGGCATCCGCCCGCTCTATTACGGCTATACCGATTCCGACGAAATAGTCTTTGCCAGCGAACCGAAAAACCTCGTCGGCCTTGTCGGGAAAATCATGCCGTTCCCTCCCGGACATTATTACATCGACGGGAAGTTCGTCTGCTACGCTGATATGTCCAAAGTCGAGAGCGTCTGCCATGACGACCTTGAAACGGCCTGCGCGAAGATACATGAAAAGCTCGTCGCCGGTATAGAGAAGCGCCTTGTCGCCGACGCGAAGGTGGGCTTCCTGCTCTCCGGAGGGCTTGACTCCTCACTCGTCTGTGCCGTTGCCGCTCGAAAGAGCGACAAGCCCATACGCACCTTTGCCATCGGCATGGCGACGGACGCGATAGACCTCAAGTACGCTAAAGAAGTCGCAGACTACATCGGCAGCGAGCACACGGAGGTCATCATCACGCGCGACGATGTTATCGCGTCGCTTGATAAGCTTATCTATATCCTCGGTACCTATGACATCACGACCATCCGCGCAAGCATGGGCATGTACCTGCTGTGCAAGGCGATACATGAGCAGACCGATATCCGCGTGCTGCTGACAGGCGAAATTTCCGATGAGCTCTTCGGCTATAAATACACCGACTTTGCACCCTCGCCCGAGGAATTCCAGAAGGAAGCCGAGAAGCGCATACGCGAGCTGCACATGTACGATGTGCTCCGCGCCGACCGCTGCATTTCCGTGAACTCCCTTGAGGCGCGCGTACCGTTCGGCGATCTTGACTTTGTAAAATACGTCATGAGCCTTGACCCGGCGATGAAGATGAACACCTACGGCAAGGGCAAGTATCTGCTGCGCCACGCCTTTGAGGGCGACTGGCTCCCGCACGATATCCTCTACCGCGAGAAGGCCGCGTTCTCCGATGCTGTCGGCCACTCCCTCGTTGACGACCTCAAGGAGTATGCCGCGTCATATTACACCGATGAGGAGTACGAGGAAAAGCGCATGAAGTATAGCCATGCGCGCCCGTTTACCAAGGAGTCGCTTCTCTACCGCGAGATATTCGAGAAGTATTACCCCGGCCAGAGCGATATGGTAGTCGATTTCTGGATGCCGAACAAGAGTTGGAAAGGCTGCGACGTCGACGATCCCTCCGCGCGCGTACTGTCGAACTACGGCGCAAGCGGTGTGTGAGAGCATAACGTATACATATATAAATATATCGGCGCTGCATTTGCAGCGCCGATTTTCATGTTATTCTGTTTGCGCCTCTTTGCTGTAAAGAAGCTCCGGCCAGGGGAAAACATACACGCCGGGTTCCGTGTCAGCGGTGATCTCAAGGCTGTGCCGGGAGAGCATCCGGATGTCGGCCGAGCGGAACAGCTCAAGAAAACGGTCGACCCCGCAGACCTGCTGGAGCCCCTGCGCGCCGCGGCGGTAGTGCATGGGGACGATGATCCTGGGCTTCACGGCGTCGGTAATGCGCTTGGCCTGCGCAGCGTCAATGGTGTAATACCCGCCGACGGGGATGAGCAGCACATCGATGCTGCCAAGCTCCTCAAGCTGCGCGCCCGACAGCTCATGGCCGAGGTCGCCGAGGTGCGCGAGGTTTATACCCTCGGAGGAGATGACGGAAATGAGGTTCCTGCCGCGCAGCTCGCCGTGCTTGCCGTCGTGAAAGGTCTCAATCTGGCGCAGCTTCATTTCGGGCTTGTGCCCGGAAAGAATGATACGCTCCGGTGCGCAGTGGTCGCTGTGCCCGTGGCTGCATATCACCGCGTCGGCCTTCAGCTCCGGCAGCTCAAGCCCGGGAACGGAGCCGGGGGCATAGGGGTCGAAGACCACCGTCCCGTTCTCGCAGATGACCTTAAAGCATGAGTGCCCGTACCATATCAGCTTCATTTAACACGCTCCTTTCAAAAATTATAACGGTGTTGATGTTACAATTATAATATGAAAGAGGAGCGCGAGTCAACGCCAAATTCGCGTCGGATCAGAGTCGAGGCCCCTGAAAACTGTCGTCACGGTTCGAGAGGTTCTTCAGGCTGAAGTTCAGGAACGTCACAGGCTGCTTCCATGTAAGATTAGTCTTGCGCGCGATAAGCTCCTTGAGGTCGTTCACGCTGCCGCCGGAGACGGTGTTCTTCTGCACCATGAAGGCTGCGCGGTTCTGGAGGAACATATACAGATAATCGCTGTCCTCCGCGAGACGGGAAAAGGAGGTGTAGCTGACAGGCTCGGTGTCGGGATTGAAGCTGAACTTCGTCGGCCCGAAGCTGTAATTAAAGACAGGCAGCTGCCCGCCGAGCTGCTTTATCACAGCGTCCGCGCGGGACTTTGCCACAGTGTTTCTGCCGGTCAGCATGAAGCAGCCAATCATGATGCACACGAGCGAAATACTCGTGGAAACCTGGGCCACCACGCCGAAAACGATCAAGGCGGCGGAGATCACAAGCAGGGCAATTTTTTTGCCGAACTCAAAGGTATTGTACTGCGTGATGCACATAAGCTCCACGGATTCTTTGCTGTGCGCCATTTTTGCGGTGATGTTGGTCATTGGAGAACCTCCCCTCGTTTGACCGATTATAACATTATTCACGTCTCACGGCAAGTAAAACCGGCAGAGCCTTCGCCCTGCCGGTTTTGAATGAACGCTTTATATCAGACGATGCCCTGTGCCATCATCGCGTCCGCGACCTTGAGGAAGCCCGCAACGTTCGCGCCGACCATGAGATCGCCGGGCTTGCCGCACTCGACGGAGGCGTCATAGCAGGCCTTGTATATCTCCTGCATGATGCCGTGCAGCTTCTCATCCACCTCGTCAAAGCTCCATGACATGCGGATGGAGTTCTGGCTCATTTCGAGCCCGGAGGTGGCGACGCCGCCGGCGTTCGAGGCCTTACCGGGGGAATAGAGCAGGCCGTTTGCCTTGACGAGTTCTATCGCCTCGGGGGTCAGCGGCATGTTCGCACCCTCAAAAACGGCGATGCAGCCGTTATCGACGAGCTTCTGCGCGCCCTCGGCGTCCATCTCGTTCTGGGATGCGCAGGGGTGAGCAATGTCGCACTTGACGCTCCAGATGTTTTTGCAGCCCTCGTGGTACTCGGAGCCGGGGACCTCCTGAGCGTAAACGCTGATGCGCGCGCGGCGCTTCTGCTTGATATCAAAGAGCTTTTCAAGATCGATGCCCTTGGGATCGTAGATATAGCCCTGAGAGTCGCTCATCGCGACGACCTTGCCGCCGAGCTGAGTGCATTTCTCAGCCGCGTACTGCGCGACGTTGCCGGAGCCGGAGACGACGACGGTCTTGCCCTCATAGCTGTCGTTTCTCAGGTGCTTGAGAGCCTCGGCGGAGAAGTAGCACAGGCCGTAGCCGGTGGCCTGAGTGCGCGCAAGGGAGCCGCCGTAGCTGAGACCCTTGCCGGTGAGCACACCGCCGTCAAAGCGGTCGACAATGCGCTTGTACTGGCCGAAGAGGTAGCCGATCTCGCGCGCGCCGACGCCGATGTCACCGGCGGGAGTGTCGGTAAACTGGCCGATGTGGCGGTAAAGCTCGGTCATAAAGCTCTGGCAGAAGCGCATGACCTCGGCATCTGACTTGCCCTTGGGGTCAAAGTCGGAGCCGCCCTTGCCGCCGCCCATGGGGAGCGTGGTCAGGGAGTTTTTGAGGACCTGCTCAAAGCCGAGAAATTTTATAACGGAGAGATTGACGGAGGGGTGGAAGCGCAGACCGCCCTTGTAGGGGCCTATAGCGGAATTGTACTGCACTCTGAAGCCGCGGTTGACGCGGGTAACGCCCTGATCGTCCACCCAGGGGACGCGGAACTCAACAACGCGCTCAGGCTCGACAAAGCGCTCGATAAGCCCGGCCTTTTCCCATTCGGGGTGCTTGTCGATAACAAGCTCGAGAGACTCGAAAACCTCGCGCACAGCCTGAAGAAACTCCGGCTCATGTGCGTCGCGGCGCTCGACGTCTGCATATACTCTCTTTAAGTATTCATTGCTAAACATATTGCACCTCCAATAATTGGTGAGTCAATTATAAAACAAGATACGCCATCTTGCAACGAAAAATAAAAAGATGGCAAAGCAAAAATCACCTCCGCCCGTTTCGGGCAGAGGTGATCGCGATAAAACTTATCTGTTTTCCAGACTGCTGAGGAACATGGTGTTCTCGGCGTCGGAGGGGATGAGGAAGCCGGTGCGCGGGGAGACGGAGAAAGCTTCGACCGCGGGGCCGTCCATCAGGCAGGAGCGCTTGAACTGCTGCGAGAAGTAACGCTTGCAGTAGCTGGTGATCCAGCGCAGCAGCTCTTCGTCGCTGAACTCGTCGCCGTAAGCGGCCTTGGCAAGCTTGAGCGTCTTTGCCGGGGAGAAGCCGCAGATCATCATCTTGTGGGTGAAGAAGTCCTGCAGGCTGTAGGAGCCGACAGCGTCCTCGCTCTTCTGCTCGATGAGGTCGTCATGTATCGGCAGCAGCTCCGGGGTGACGGGGCAATCAAGCACGTCATACAGCGCAGCCTTGAGGATCTTGTCCTCGGTCTTGCCGGCAATGTAGCTGACGTTTGCGCGCACCTGGGTCTTGGTCAGGCCAAGGTTCACATCGTACATGCTGGTATGGTCGCCGTTATAGGTGCACCAGCCGTCGACAAACTCGCTGAGATCCTCGGTGCCGACGTCAAGGCCGTTGACCTTATTGGCGATGTCCATGAGCACCTGCGTGCGCTCGCGCGCCTGCGCGTTCTCAAAGGCAATGGAGTAATCGTCATGCGCATGGCCGATATCGTCAAAGTGCTGGTAGACGGACTTGCCGATGTCGATAACGCGAACCTCCGCGCCGATCTGCTCGGCGACGACGATGGCGTTGGACTTGGTGCGGGAGGAAGTGCCGAAGCAGGGCAGAGTGCAGGCGATGACGTTCGTGCTCGGAAGCCCCATTTTCTTCACGGCCATGGCGCTGACCATGACGGCAAGAGTGGAGTCCACACCGCCGGAGATGCCGACTACGCAGTGGTCAAGCCCTGCGTACTCCATGCGCTTTACAAGGCCGGAGACCTGGATATCAAGCATACGCTCGCAGTAGGTCGGCAGATCCTCTGCCTTTTCGGGCAGGTGCGGGTGCTTCTGGTAAGTGCGGGTAAGGACGGTGTCCTCAAGCTCGCCGCCCCACGGGCAGACGTAGTGCGGATAATCGCACACGTCGAAGCCGCCCTTTGCGCGGCGGAGATTTATCATGTGCTCAATGTCTATCTCACTGACGGCAAGGCTGTTTTCCTTTTCGTCGGAGGCGAGGATGACGCCGTTTTCGGCGACCATGCACAGACCGGAATAGACATTCTCGGTAGTGCTCTCGCCCTTGCCGGGCGCGGCCATGACGATGCCGCAGCGCAGCTTCTTGGACTCATAGCGCAGGTTAAGCTCTGCTTCATCGGTGGAGGTGACGGTCTCGGGGAAGGAGGCCATCTGCGCGATGACGGTAGCACCGGAGAGCGCGTGACGCAGTGCGGGGGATGTGACGGCGTCCATGTCCGCACCGAGCTCCACCGCGACCTTCAGGTCGGGCATGGAGGCATGCTCAAACAGCACGTCCGAGGAGAGGAAGCTGTCATACTCGCCGACGGTGACGTCGAGCGCTTCATCGTCGTCATAGCTCTGGAAGTGGGAGCCATCGACATTCTCTCTGGGAACAAGACCCAGCAGCTCACCGTCACATATGGCGGCGGCGCAGCTGTAGATGCGGGAGCCGGCGGCGTAGGGCAGGCCGACGAAAACGAGCATATCAGTGCCGTCGGTCGCGGCGATGACCTTTGCGAGTGCGGCCTTTGCCCCATCGAGGATAACGCGGTGGGCGATGAGGTCGAAGCAGGAGCAGCCGGTGAGGGTAAGCTCCGGGAAAACGAGGATCTTGACGCCCTTGGCCTTGGCATCCGCGATACACTCAATAACGCGCTGGGCATTATACTCCGCGTCCGCGACCTTGATGACAGGGGACGCGGCGGCGGTCTTAATGAAACCGTACTTCATTTATATATTCACCTGATTTCAGAATTTGATACGCTCAGAGATATACGCCTTGACCTCACTGATGGGGATACGCACCTGCTCCATGCTGTCGCGCTCACGGACGGTGACGCAGTGGTCGGCTTCGTCTGTCTCGGTGCCGACGGTATTGAAGTCAAAGGTGATGCAGAATGGGGTACCGATCTCATCCTCGCGGCGGTAGCGCTTGCCGATGGAGCCGGTCTCGTCATAGTCGCACATGAAGTCACGGCTCAGCTCATTGTAAAGCTCCATTGCGGGGCCTGTGAGGATCTCCTTCTTGCTCAGCGGCAGGATCGCGCACTTGAACGGAGCGAGAGCGGGATGCAGATGCAGCACGGTGCGGATATCATCATTGCCCTTCTTATCCTGACCGACGACCTGCTCATCATAAGCGTCGCACAGGACGGAGAGCACGGTGCGCTCAACGCCGAGGGACGGCTCGATAACGTAGGGGATATAGTGCTCGTTCTTCTCCTGATCGTAATAGGTCAGATCCTGGCCGGAAACGGTCTGGTGCTGGGTCAGGTCATAGTCAGTGCGGTCGGCAACGCCCCAGAGTTCGCCCCAGCCGAAGGGGAAGAGGAACTCAAAGTCGGTAGTGGCCTTGGAGTAGAAGCAGAGCTCCTCGGGGTCATGGTCGCGCAGACGGAGGTTCTCATCCTTCAGGCCGATGGAGAGCAGGAAGTTATGGCAGAAGCTGCGCCAATAGTCGAACCACTCAAGGTCGGTGCCCGGCTGGCAGAAGAACTCAAGCTCCATCTGCTCGAACTCACGCACGCGGAAGATGAAGTTGCCCGGGGTGATCTCATTTCGGAAGCTCTTGCCAATCTGGCCGATGCCGAAGGGGAGCTTGCGGCGGGTGGTGCGCTGGACGTTCACGAAGTTTGTGAAGATGCCCTGCGCGGTCTCGGGACGGAGGTAGACGGTGTTCTTCGCGTCCTCGGTAACGCCCTGGAAGGTCTTGAACATCAGGTTGAACTGACGGATATCGGTGAAGTTATGCTTGCCGCAGGTGGGGCAGGGGATGTTGTGCTCCTCGACGAAGTCCTTCATCTCGCTCTGGGAGAAGGCATCGATGGGCTTGGGCAGCTCAAAGGCGGTTTCGCTGCACCAATCCTCAATGAGCTTGTCCGCGCGGAAGCGCTCGTGGCATTCGCGGCAGTCCATCAGCGGATCGGAGAAGCCGCTCAGGTGGCCGGAGGCGACCCAGGTCTGCGGGTTCATGAGGATGGCGGCGTCAAGGCCGACGTTATACGGGTTCTCCTGCACGAACTTCTTCCACCAGGCGCGCTTGATGTTGTTCTTCAACTCGACGCCGAGCGGGCCGTAGTCCCAGGTGTTGGCGAGGCCGCCGTAGATCTCGGAGCCGGCGAAGATGAAGCCTCTGTTCTTGCACAGAGCCACGATCCTGTCCATGGTTTTTTCGGTATTTTTCATGTTTCTTCCTTTCCTGCGGCTGGCTGCCGCAGAGATAAAATTTTTGTCTCCCGACAAACCTATAATATACCAGAATTATTGGCATATATCAACAAAAACTAAGCTGGGAAGAGTGTTAATTCTTAAATAAAGTTTAGAATTCAGGCGGGAAGAATTTATTGCTGTCGGTTCCATTGTCAGGAAAAAGGGTGTATAATACCATCAGATAACAAATTAGACAGGACACGGAAAGATGAAAGAGAACGATACGCGGGATAGGACCCGCCGGAGACTTAAAGTAATACTGCTGGTGCTGCTGGCTTATATTGTTGCCATCGCGGCGCTCGCTGTGATAATAGACGCGCGGCATGTGCGCTTTTATGTGACAGGGGCGGAGAACATAACGCAGGAGTACGGCGAAATGTACGAGGATCCGGGCGTGTACGCCGTGACCTACGGCAAGCTCTTCGGCGAGGGGACAAAGCGCCTGCACGTCGCAGTTGAGGGCAGTGTAGATACTACGAAGCTCGGCAGCTGCACGCTGAAATACTGGACGCGCTGGATGTTCACGGACTATGTGACAGAGCGGAACGTCACTGTTATAGACACGACGCCCCCGGTCATAGAGCTCAAGCACATAGAGGGCTATGAGGCGAGCTGGATGAACGGCTACGAAGAGGAGGGCTACACCGCATTTGACAGCTGCGACGGCGACCTCACCTCAAAGGTCGTGCGCACAGAGGATAAGGACAAGGTGACCTATACCGTTACGGATTCGTCCGGAAACACCGCGACAGCCGTGCGCGAGATCGAGTACGCAAAGACCGAGCCGCGCATCATCCTGAACGGCGATGAGAACATGATATTCACCGCACGTACCGACTTCACCGACCCAGGCTATACGGCGACGGATGGGCTGGGGAACGACCTGACTTCGCTTGTGCAGGTGGACAGCGACGTCGTACCCTATATCGCGGGGGACTATCAGATAGTCTACAGCCTCACAAGCGAGACGGGTGAGTCCGTCAGCGTGACGCGCAGCGTCACGGTCATCCCGGCGAACAGGCCGGACGTTGTGAACCCCGACGGCAAGACAATCTACCTCACATTTGACGACGGGCCGGGGCCTTATACCTCAAAGCTTCTGGACGTGCTGGCTGCGTATAACGTGAAGGCGACATTCTTTGTCACGGCGGCGAACCCCAAGTATTATGACATGATCGCCCGCGAAGTGAACGAGGGGCACTCCGTCGGCGTACACAGCTATTCTCACAACTATAAGACCATCTATTCCAGCGAGGAAGCCTTCTTCAATGACTTCAACGCCATGGAGGAGATCATATACGAGCAGACCGGCAGCTACACACAGCTGTGCCGCTTCCCCGGCGGCAGTTCCAACACGGTCAGCAATTTCAATCCGGGTATAATGTCCCGCCTGACGGAAGCGCTTACTGACATGGGTTACAAGTATTTTGACTGGAATGTGTCCTCGGGCGACGCGGGAGAGACGACGAAGACGGATGTCGTTATCTCCAACATCGAGTCCGGCTGCCGCGGCATGAAAGCATCTGTTGTTCTCCAGCACGATATAAAGGACTTCAGCGTGAACGCGGTGGAGTCGGTAATAATCTGGGGATTGCAGAACGGTTACACATTCCGCGCCCTCGATATGAGCAGCCCCGACGCGCACCATGGGGTGAACAATTAATTTATATAGAATAACGATCCCCCGGAGGTTCCGCATTGATGCGGAATCTCCGGGGGATTTGCTATGTCTGTTATATCGCGAGGGCTGCGTTGAGCGCGTCGCCGGTCGCGAGCATGGAGTTGCCGGAAGCCTGGCACGCTTCGCCGATGACGATCACCTGCGGCACGAGCTTTTCAAGCTCTGCCGAGAGTGTGTTATTGGAGCGGTAGCCCATCGCGAGCACGATGCTGTCATAGCCGCGCAGCTCGTGAGTGCTGCCGTCGAAGGTGCTGGTGTAGGCTACGCCGTCAGTGAAGAACTGGCTGACGCGGGCATTGGTGAACTGGCCGACCTTATGGTGCTCAAGGCTTGCCATGATGTACTTGCGCGGCTCGGGTCTGCGCCACGTCGTGAACGATATGTTCGCGCAGATAGACGCGACACCCAAGGTCGCATATGAGATACAGGAGGATCAGGTCATCGCGGGGCTCGTCGCGCAGGGCTTCGGCGTGTCGGTGGTTCCGTATATGGAAATGCTGCTGCGGCTGAACGTGAAGATATTGCAGATATCGCGCCCGGTCCCGAACCGGATGTTCTACCTTGTGACCGACCCGGCGAAGACTCTGTCTCCGGCAGCGGCGGACTTCAAGCGCTTTGTCCTGGCGCAGAGCGAAGGACGATAATAGATAACGATAGCTAAAGATGATGTTTTAATAGATTTTTCGCATAAATATATAAACAAAAAAACCGCTCAGAAAGTTGTGCAAAACTTCCTGAGCGGTTTGTTTCGATTTTTATTTCCCATATATATGCTGCTTTGCAGCGGCGAGGATGTTGCGCATCAGCATCGCGCGCGTCATCGGGCCGACGCCGCCGGGTACGGGGGTGATATATGCCGCGCGCTTGACGGCCTCGTCAAACACAACGTCCCCGGTGAACTTGCCGGTCTCGGCATCGCGGTTCATCGCCACGTCTATGACTGCCGCGCCGGGCTTTATCATGTCCCCGGTAATAAGACCCCTGCGCCCTGCCGCGACGACGAGGATATCCGCCTGCCGCGTGAACTCCGCAAGCTTCGGCGTGCGACTGTGGCAGGAGATCACAGTGCCGTTCGCGCGCAGGAGCATCATGGCCATGGGCTTTCCGACTATGTTGCTGCGCCCGACCACTGTGCAGACCCTGCCCTCGACCGGTATCTCATAGGCGCGCAGCATCTCCATTATCCCCGCCGGGGTGCAGGGCAGCAGCACGGGCTTCCCCGCGGAGAGCCGCCCGACGTTCACCGGATGGAACGCGTCCACGTCCTTCTCGGGGGAGATCGCCTCAATTATCGCGTCCTCGTCGATGTGCTCCGGCAGCGGCAGCTGAACGAGTATGCCGTCTATCTCCGCATCGCGGTTCAGCGCGGAGATAAGCTCAAGCAGCGTTTTCTGCGTGACGGTATCGTCAAATTTATATTCGTGGCTCATAAAGCCGCACTGCTCACAGTCGCGCTCCTTACCGGAGACGTATATGCGCGAAGCGGGATCGTCCCCGACGAGCACGACCGCAAGCCCGGCTTTGCGCGGGAGCGCTGCCGCCTCGCGCGCAGTTTCCTCGCGCACCCTCTGCGCAAGCGCCTTGCCGTCTATCAGCATTGCCGCGCCTCCAAAATCATGGGACGCCCTGCGCATTGAAGCTTGCCTTCCCTGACCTCAACGGAAGCGCCGGAGATAAGCTCGGGATAGGTGCCGTCCGGGAGCTCGACACTCACCTCGGCGCTCAAAGAGCGGAGACTGAACACGCCGATGAAGCGCTTATCGCTGCCGCCGCGCTCAAGCACGGCGATGTTGTTTTTATCGTCCCCGGCGGCAAGGAAGTAATCCTCGCAGCCGAAGCGCTCGCGCTTTATTTCGTACAGCCGGCGCATGAGCTTACTAAGGTCGCGGCCTGTGCCGCGGCTGACGGTGTCCTTTTCAAACAGGCTCGGCAGGTGGATGTTTTCAAATTCCTGCCCGGCGTAGATAAGCGTCGTGCCCTTGAGGAAATAGAGAAAAGCGGTGTAATTGATAAGGTCGCACTCGCGCGGAACGAAGGAGCGGATGCGCGGCTGGTCGTGGTTCTCAAGGCAGCGCAGCTTGTTGTAGTTCGCGGGGTAAATGGCCTCCTGAAAGTTCAGCATATCGAGATAGTGCGTGAGGGCAATCTCGCCGCGCAGGTACTTGTCGAAGCACTCGCGCGTGTCGTAATCGTACTCGATATCGAAAGCGGAATACTCATCATAATCAAGCGCAGAGTATATGCCAAGCCTGCGGGCGCGGCAGCCGTAGCTCTGGTGCACCGTCTCGGCGAGCCACACGCAGTCGGGGTTCACTCGGCTGACTTCCTCGCGCGCCTTCTGCCAGAACTCCACCGGCACGAAGGACGCGACATCGCAGCGGAAGCCGTCGACAAGGCTTGCCCACATTTTGAGCGAGGCTATCTGATAATCCCACAGCGCGCGGTTATTATAGTCAAGGTCGATGACGTCAGACCAGTCGCCGATCTTGTTGCCGGGCTTGCCGTCCGGGCCGTGGTAGAAGAACTCCGGGTGCTCGGAATACAGGACGGAGTCGGGCGAGGTGTGGTTATAGACGACGTCTATCATGCACTTCATGCCGCGCGCGTGTATCGCGGAGACGAGCTCCATGAAGTCCGCCATGCTGCCGTACTCGGGGTTCACATCGCGGTAATCGCGGTTCGCGTAGGGACAGCCGAGGCTGCCTTTCCTGCCCTTGAGGCCGATGGGGTGGATCGGCATGAACCATATAATGTCCGTGCCGAGGGACTTGATACGGTCAAGGTCGGGTATCACGGCGCGGAACGTGCCCTCCGGGGTGTGGTTTCTGACGTATACGGAATAGATCACCTGATTCTGGAGCTTGCGGTCGGTATTGACGGCCATGGTTCTGCCTCCTTCTATGGCTTCGTTGAGCGGATATATGTATTTACCCACCGGTCAATGGTATTACAAAAGAGAAATATTTCAATACAGTCGGGATAAACCGCGATGATTTTCTTTACAGCTTTACATTCGGATTCGTATACTGGCCGTGCTTCTTCGTGTTCCTGCCGTACTGTATGGCAAACTTGGGGCAGCGGTGCAGACAGCCGAGGCACATCACGCATTTGTCCTTGACCCAGACGGGCTTGCTTGCCTGCATTTCGATGGCCTGCACAGGGCATTTCTTCGCGCACAGTCCGCAGCCTATGCAGCTCTCCTCCACGTGAAAATGCGCCGTCCGCCGTACGCTCTGGTCATAGATCGGCTGGGATATCGTCTCCACAAGGAAAGCCGGGACGCGCGGTGACATATGCCTGTTGGCGCGTCGTTCACTGATCCGGCAGATCACGCTGTCGATCTGCGCTTCCGTGGTTTTGGTAAATACCGCCGCCTTTTCCGGCGTGGAGAGATCGAAGACCGGAGTCCATGTATCGGGCATGCGCACGGAGTAAAAGGCGTCGATAGTCCGCCCATGAATAGCCTGACCTGCCGCATACCCGGAAGCTCCCGGCGTTGTGCCATAGGTCGAGATGAAGTAAAGATAGTCCGTATTGAAAGCTGCCTTTTCAAGGAATTCTTTTACGATGCTCGGCAAGCCCCAGAAATATGTCGGGGAAACGATACCGATAGAGTCGTCAGAGAAAGAATACTCGCCCTGCCGGATGCAGTCCACGATGGAGACGGCTTCCTGTCCTGTCGCTGACGCGATCCGCGACGAAACATATTTGCAGTTCCCGGTTGCAGAAAAATACAGGATCATCGGGCACCTCCGTAATTTTATACTTATTATTATATATTATACCACAACCGCGTGCGGAGATAAAGACGGGAGTCTTGAGAAATCAAAGCCGCACAGATAAAAAAGGACCCGCTTTCCGATAAAGATACTCGCAAAACGGGTCTGTTCAGTTTGTGTTATTTTTGTCCGTAATAGGCGTTTGATCCATGCTTGCGCAGGTAGTGCTTGTCAAGGAGATGCTGCTGCATTCTATTTGCGCCCGGATTGAGCAGCATTGTATGCAGATCCATAAAAGCGACTTCTTCCATCACTACGGCGTTATGCACTGCGTTTACCGCATCCTTTCCCCATGCGAAAGGACCATGGCTGAATACCACAACTCCGGGAATATCTTCAGCTGTCTTGCCGTTAAAGGCCTCGATAATGACTTTACCTGTCTCTTTTTCATACTCACCCATGATCTCCGCTTCCGTCATAGGGCGCGTACAAGGAATGTCACCGTAGAAGTTGCCCATGGCAGGGATGCTCTTACCGGCCTGGGCAAATGTCGTTGCCCAGCGTGAGTGCGTATGAACAATGCCGCCGATACTGTGGAAAGCCTTGTAAAGCTCAATATGCGTTGGAGTATCGCTTGACGGCTTCCATCTGCCTTCAACCGTTCTGCTTTCCAGGTCTACAACTACCATATCCTCAGCGCGCATGGTGCTGTATGGTATACCTGACGGCTTTATCACAACGAGCCCTTTCTCACGATCAATACCGGAAACATTTCCCCATGTAAATGTCACGAGCCCATACTTGGGCAAAAGCATATTTGCCTCGTACACCTGTTCTTTTAGTTCTTCAAGCATTGTCTTCACCCGATTTTGCTTATTGTATCCCAAACAGGATCGAGGACTGAAATTATTTTCTATATGCATCATATTTCCTGTCATACATCTCAAAATACTTACGTCGAGGATAAACAGGAGAAGAAAGCTTCGTCATTGCGGATAAAGCCGAGTGAACATCGGCATAATCTCCGACGGCGATCGCGGCTGCTATTGCGCAGCCGTGCGCTCCGGTCTCATCGACAGATGAAGTCTCTACCGGCAGCTTCATAACGTCCGCGAATATCTGCGTCCACACCTTGGATTTCGCAGCTCCTCCGACAAGGCGTATACTTTTGGGGTTCTTGTCCATGCAGTTTCTGAGCCTTTCATAGTGCCAGCGGTGGCAGAATGCTATCCCCTCATATATGCTGCGGACTATATGAGCACGTGTATGATATGCATTTATTCCAATGAAAGATCCTTTGGCATTTGGATGAACGTTGCTTGCCATAATAAATGGCAGAAATATGGGGCATGAATCCGCAGGGGATATGGAAGCGGTCTCTTTGTTTATCTCTGTATAGATATCGTCTGACTTCTGCGCAAGGTTTCTCAGGTACCATGCAAGACTTCCTGCGCTTGTGGCGCTGGATTCTTCTATCAGGTACCAGCCCGGTATGCAGAAGAGCGAGTTCATAAGTACACGCCCGTCGGTCACTGGCTCCGGACGGATAAACTCATTTATGCTCCATGCCTGAAACGCTCACTTTTACTTATCAGGGAGATGGCGACCTCGCGGCAATAGGCTTGGCCGAAACTATGTCTGCTGCAAATCGGGGGGAGAACTTTACAGTTATTTTCATAAATAACGGCACATACGGTATGACCGGCGGGCAGATGGCGCCCACTACACTTGTCGGCGAAAAAACCACCACCACACCATATGGCAGAAACCCCGTGCAGCATGGGTATCCGCTGCATATGTGCGAACTGCTCAGCCAGCTTAACGCTCCGGCCTACATTGCGCGTGTCACATGTGCCGATCCGGCCAACGCATTGAAAGCAAAGGCTGCCGTTAAAAAGGCTTTTGAATATCAACTCAATGGAAAAGGCTTTTCTTTTGTGGAATTCCTATCAAACTGTCCTACAAACTGGGCAATGACTCCGGCGGAATCTCTTGAGCACATAAAGAATGTTACGTCTTCCGAGTTCCCGCTGGGCGAGTTCAGAGCAAAGTAAGGAGCAGGGTTTATGGAAAAATCTTTGATAATTGCCGGTTTTGGCGGACAGGGCGTTATGGTGATAGGTCAACTCTTGGCCTATACTGCATTCGAAACGACCGATAAGAAAGTGACATATTTCCCTTCGTACGGCGCAGAGCAGCGCGGCGGTACTGCCAATTGCTTTGTAGTAATATCTGATCAGGACATCGGTGCACCAAAGGTCAATATGGCGGATTATCTTGTTGTCCTTAACCAGCCGTCCATGGAGCGGTTTTCAGAATCGGTAAAGAACGGAGGAGCACTATTTGTCAACAGCTCAATAGTAACAGATATACCGCAATATCGCGATATTGACATAGTTCCGGTGGAGGCTGGGAACATTGCCGCGGAGCTTGGCACACCAAAGGTAATGAATCTGGTCATGACCGGCGCGGTCATCGGTTACTCTGATCTCTTGCCCGCAGATAATGTACTGCAAACGGCGTTCAGAAAACTCGGCGCAAAACGCCCGGAACTGAATCCGTTGAACGAGGCTGCTTTTAAACGAGGTCTTGAGATCGGAAAACTTGCAAAAAGCCGCAGAATGCAAGCATTGTTTTGAGAAACTGCCACAGGAAGACCCCCGCGCAGGGGCGTGAGTAGAAATCTGCGGTTGGGCGGACTATGTAAGCACACTAATTGTAATAATGGTGCGGGACGGACATCACGGTATATTAGAGCGTAGGGAGACCGTTCCGCATGAAAAAAGCGCCCATCTTCGTGTTGAAAATTGGCTTAGAACCTAATGAAAACCCACGCGCCGTACCTGCATCAAGGTACGGCGCGTGGGTTATGAATATCTGTTACAGGCTCTTGAGAATTTCGTGCAGCTCGTGAACGTCGGCAAGGACATAGTCGGGCTTGCGCTCGGCCTCGTCGACCATCTTCTTATCAGTCTCACCCGAGAGGACGAGCACGGAGACGGAGCCCGCGTTCTGCGCAACGGCAATGTCGGTATACAGTCTGTCGCCGACGGCGCATATCTTCTCATTGGGGATGCCGGTCATGGCGGAAATAACGTCTATCATGTTGCGGTTGGGCTTGCCGATGTAGTTCGGCTTCACGCCGCTGGAGGCGGTGAGCAGAGCGCAGATGCTGCCGCAGTCGGGCAGGACCTCGCCGCGCGGCATGGGGCAGACCCAGTCGGGATTGGCCGCGATGAAGTGTGCGCCGCGGCGCAGAAAGTGGACAGCCTTGTCAAGCTTCTCATACACAAGCTCGGTATCGAAGCCCTGCACTACAACGTCGACGTCCTCGACCTCGGTGTGCCCGAGCTCGTCATTCACAAGGTCAATGCCGTAGCTGACAAGCTCGCGGTAAAAGGCCTTCGTACCGGCGAGGTACACCTTGGCACCGGGGTGGCGCTGGTTGAGGTACATGCCCGTTGCCATGCCGGAGGTGAACACGTTCTCGCGCTCACACGGGAATCCGAGACGGCGCAGGCGCGTGATGTAATCCTCACCGGCGCGGGAGGAGTTATTCGTGAGGTAGATGTATTTCTTGCCGAGGCGGGGGAGATCCTCCATCAGCTCAACGGCGCCCTCGTATACGTTGTCACCTAAATAAAGTGTACCGTCCATGTCGAAAAGGAACAGCTCAGTATTTTTCAGCTTGTCGTAATTCATTCGATCCTCCGATTTTCAATAAGTTTTGCCCGAAATTGGTACAATTATTATATCATAGATTTCCCGAACGTCCAGCAGAATAATTGAGGATGCGTGTATAGACATAAGATACAAAGCGTCGCAATGTAAAAACCGGCGTCCGGTTTATGACTTGAACCGGACGCCGGTATACTCATTTCTTTTTCACGGGCATAGGAAGCTCGGCGATAAGCGTTGCGGCGATCATGAGTCCGCAGCCGAGAAGCTCACGCCCGGTCATGAGCTGGCCGAGCAGCAGCGTGCCGAACACCGCGCCGAAGAAGGCCTCAAGGCTCAGCAGCAGAGAGACGACCGCGGGGTTGCCGCCCTTCTGGGCGAGGATCTGGAAGGTGTAGCCAAGGCAGCTTGAGAAAACGGAAATATAAAGCAGCGGCCAGATGCACGAGCGCACCGCCGATACGCTTATCTCCTCGAACGGCAGCGCGACAAGCGCCGACAGCACAGAGACAACGAGGAACATTCCGCAGCTGAGCACGAGCCCGTCGACCCTGAAGCTGAACCTGTCGACCGAGAGGATCTGAATAGTGAACAGGAAAGCGCACATCAGGAGGATAAGGTCGGTGGAGGATATGGAGAAGCCATCGGTGATGCAGAGAAAATACATGCCGGTGACGGCGACGGCGACGGCGATCCAGTGGCGGGACGGCAGGGTATGCTTAAAGAAGATCTGCCCGACCGGGACGAGCACGATATACAGCGCCGTAACAAAGCCGGCCTTACCGGCGGACGCACCCATATTGATCGCGAGCTGCTGAAGATTTGCGGCGGCGAAGAGCGCCGCGCCGCAGATAAGACTGCCAACGATTATATCGCGTCGGGAGCCGACCTCGGTCCTCCTGCGCAGCAGGCAGACGATAAGCAGAACCAAAAAGGCGATGATAGAACGCAGAGCCGTTATCGTGAACGGCCCGAGATACTGCGCGCACATGCTCTGAGCGGAGAAAGCGGCTCCCCAGATTATCGCAGCGAGCAGCGCGTACAGTGACTGACGGCGGTTGTTCTTCATGGCAGACACCTTTCACGACTGAATAAAAAACATTACGAGTATAAATCCTGTTAAGAATTAAGTCAATAGACATTTCCAAAAACTCCTTGACAATGCGGGGACGGTATGTTAACATAGCCTAACGTTAAAAGGGAGTAGTTGCAAAGGCATGGTCAACAATCTCCTGGGAGTTCTCCCGGTGGTCATGCGCCTGTAAAGATAGGTAATGAGACTTTTAGCACATCACATTTGCTGATCGTGCGGAAGTCTTATTTTTTTGCACGTCAGCCGGAAGGAGATCACTATGGGTATCGATTTTACCGGAGGGAACCTTTTCTTTGTTCTGCTGCTGTTTGCAGCGGGGCTTCTGTGCATCATCAAGGGCGGAGACTTCTTTGTCGACGCTGCGACGTGGATAGCTGAAGCGTCGCGCATCCCGAAGTTCATCATCGGCGCAACGGTCGTGAGCTTTGCAACGACTATGCCGGAAATGATGGTGTCGGTGTTCGCAGCCTTTGAGGGCAATGCGGATATCGCCGTCGGCAACGCTGTCGGCTCCGTCACGGCCAACACCGGACTTATCATGTGCCTGTCGCTTGTGTGCCTTGAGTGCATGATGCCGCGCCGCCAGTACGCGGTCAAGGCCTGCCTGCTGCTCGGCTCCGTTGCGGTGCTGTGCGCCTTCACGCGGGACGGCCAGCTCTCAATCATCGAGAGCGTTGTGATCCTGCTGTTTTTCGCAGACTTCATGGCGGACAGCCTCATTTCCGCAAAGCGCGAGCACGGCGCGGACAGCAATGAGATAGTGCAGGTCGACACCAGCGGGAAGAACATACTCATAAACATCGGCAAGTTCCTGCTTGGCGCGGCGGCGATCGTACTCGGTGCGCAGCTTCTTATTGATAACGGCACGGCGCTGGCACAGCTGCTGCATGTTCCCGATTCCATCATCGGCGCGACGATGATCGCGATAGGCACCTCTCTGCCGGAGCTTGTGACGACCATCACCGCCATCAGGAAAAAGCAGTCCGACCTCTCAGTCGGCAACATCATCGGCGCAAACCTGATGGACATCACGCTCATCATGCCGCTGTGCGCGCTGCTTCTCGGCAAGCCCCTGACGGTCGAGAATCAGGGAATGCTGCTGGACATCCCGGCATGCCTTATCGTCTCGGCGGGCGCGCTCGTCCCGGCGCTTATCTGCGGGCGCTTCAAGCGCTGGATTGGCTTCTTCATCGGCGGGCTCTACATAGTCTATCTCGTGATAATGTTCGCCTGCTTCGGCGTGTAAAGACAATAAGACAATAAATTAAATAAAGAGACTCCTGCCTGCGGCTTCATCCGCAGGCAGGAGTTTTTCAGTTGTATAAGTTCTCAGGCTCTGAGTGCGCGTATCGCATTGAGCACGGCCAGAACCATAACGCCGACGTCGGCGAAGATCGCGGCCCACATGTTCGCGATACCGAGCGCGCCAAGCAGCAGGCACGCAAACTTGATGACGAGCGCGAACACGATGTTCTCATGCACGATGCGGATGCACTTGCGGGATATCTTTATGCCCTTGGCGATCTTCATCGGGTCGTCGTCCATGAGGACAATGTCGGCAGCTTCAATGGCGGCGTCGGAGCCCATCGCGCCCATGGCGATGCCGATATCAGCGCGGGAGAGCACAGGCGCGTCGTTGATGCCGTCGCCGACGAAGGCGAGCTTGCCGCGGCCTTCGAGCTTGGAGAGCAGCATTTCGACCTTGTCGACCTTGTCGCCGGGCAGCAGCTCGCTGTAGACCTCGTCGACTCCGAGATTCTTTGCCGTGTACTGCGCGACCCTGTCAGCGTCGCCGGTGAGCATGACGGTCTTGGTGACGCCGGCGCGCTTGAGCGCGGCGATGGCATCCTTTGCGTCGGGCTTCTCAACATCTGAGATAAGAATGTGCCCGGAGTACTTGCCGTCAATGGCAATATGTATAACCGTGCCGACGCTGCGGCAGGGGATGGCCTCGATGCCCAGCTGTGCCATGAGCTTGTCATTGCCCGCCGCGACGCTCACGCCGTCGACCTTGGCGATGACACCCTTGCCGGAGACCTCCTGGATATCCGTCACGCGGTCACGGTCTATCTCCTTGCCGTAGGCGCGGCGCAGGCTCTGGCTTATCGGATGGGAGGAAGCGCACTCGGCAAGTGCCGCATACTCTATGAGCTTCTCATCCTCAATGGCACTGTGGTGGATGCCGCTGACCTCGAACACGCCCTGAGTGAGTGTGCCGGTCTTGTCGAACACCATCGTCTTTACCTGAGACATAGTCTCAAGGTAGTTCGAACCTTTTATGAGAATGCCCTCGTGGCTCGCTCCGCCGATGCCGGCAAAGAAGCTGAGCGGGATGCTGATGACCAGAGCGCAGGGGCAGCTGATGACAAGGAAGGTGAGCGCGCGGTAGATCCATGTGCTCCACTCGCCGCCCATGCCCATGATGAGGCGAATGACCGGCGGCAGCACCGCGAGTGCCAGAGCGCTGTAGCAGACGACCGGGGTATAGACGCGGGCAAAGCGGGAGATGAAGCTCTCCGCGCGGGACTTGCGCGCACCGGAGCTTTCGACAAGCTCAAGGATCTTGGAGACGGTGGATTCGCCGAAGGCCTTGCTCGTCCTTATCTTGAGGACGCCCGTCATGTTGATGCAGCCGCTTATGATCTCATCGCCGACGGCGACGTCGCGCGGCAGGCTCTCGCCCGTCAGGGCGCTGGTGTTGAGGCTGGAGGTGCCTTCAATGACGGTACCGTCAATAGGAACCTTCTCACCGGGTTGGACGACGATGACGCTGCCGATCTCGACCTCGTCCGGATCGACGCGCTCAAGCTGGCCGTCCTTTTCAATATTCGCGTAGTCGGGGCGGATGTCCATCAGGGCGCTGATGTTGCGGCGGCTCTTGCCGACAGCGTAGCTCTGGAACAGCTCGCCTATCTGGTAGAACAGCATGACCGCGACGGCCTCGCTCAGATCGGCGCTACGCTCATACACGGCCAGCGCGATAGCGCCGACGGTGGCGACGGCCATAAGGAAGTTTTCATCAAAGACCTGCTTGTTGAGAATGCCCTTGAAAGCTTTGCGGAGAATGTCATAGCCGATGACTATATATGCCGCGAGATACAGTACCACGCTGAGCCATGCCGGGAGACTGACAAGCTTGATGAAGATCAGCAGCACCGCGGCAATGATAATGCGGATCAGATTCTTTTTCTGCTTTCTGTTCATGGTGCCTCTCCTTTTGGATGATGTCTTATAATACACCCCGCTCAATGTCGAGCGGGGCGATGAGTTTTACATGAAGATCTCACAGTCGGGCTCGACCTTGCGGCAGGCCTTGAGAACGTCCTTCATGACCTTTTCGGGCTCCGTACCCTCTTCAAACTCGACGAACATCTTCAGTGCCATGAAGTTGACGCTTGCGTCCTTGACACCGGCGGTCTCTTTTGCGGCCTTCTCCATGAGGTTTGCGCAGTTTGCGCAGTCAACATCGATCTTGTAGCTCTTTTTCATTTTTATAAGTTCCTTTCCAAGATTAATGATTAAGTGCTTGTTTAATCTTTATGGCTGAAGTATAATATGTGCGCGGGGGAAAGTCAATGCCTCGGAGACGGCCTCTGCCAAAAGGGAAAATATGTTTTCCAAAAGGAAAATGGAAAGGAAAACGCGGGCATCGTACCGCGCAGCTTGCACCATGGATGAGAAGCTTCTGCCCCACGATCACGGAAATCCGAGAAAGGCTGCTTTCCTGAAAAAGCAGCTTGTGCGCGAGCGTGATTTTGACGCTGTGGCCGATGTGTTCCGTCTGCTTGACGACAGCAGCCGCCTGAGAATATTCTGGCTGCTGTGCCACTGCGAGGAGTGCGTGGCGAATATTTCGGCGCTGGTGGATATGTCGAGCCCCGCGGTGTCGCACCACCTGCGGCAGCTGCGCGAGGCTGGGCTTATCACCAGCCGACGCGACGGACGCGAGGTCTATTATAAGGCTGCCGATACGATAGAGGCGCAGCTGCTGCATAAGGTGACAGAGCGCGTCATGGAGATATCCTGCCCGCGCGGCGGCGAGGGCGAGGCCGCGGGACAGAGCGTCGAGGGCTTCTCGGTAGAGCAGGTGGAGACGGCGCGGCGTATGCATGATGAGCTGCTTGCCCACCCGGAGGAGCGCATCACCATTGAGGAGCTTGCGCACAAATACCTTATGAACCCGACGACGCTTAAGGACGTTTTCAAGGCGGTGTACGGGGAGTCGATAGCCTCGCACATGAAAGAGCACCGCATGGAAAAGGCGGCGGAGCTGCTGCTCGAGACGGAGCTGAGCATTGCCGCCGTGGCCGAAGCAGTGGGCTATGACAGTGCGGGCAAGTTTTCCTCGGCCTTCCGGGAGCGCTACCACCTGCTGCCCTCGGAGTACAGAAAGGCACAGAAATAGAAATATAACAGGGAGTGGCATAAATGGCGGAGACGATACATTTGGCATCAGCGCGTGAGCTTGATATAGAAAAGACCTTTGAGTGCGGCCAGTGCTTCCGCTGGAATGCGGACGAGAACGGAGTATACCGAGGCACAGCGTTTGGCTATCCCGCCCAGGTCTGGACGGAGGACGGGGAAGTGTACCTGTGCTCGGACGCACCTGAGAAAATGTGGCGCGAATACTTTGACCTTGACCGGGACTATGCCGGGATAAGCGCAGGGTTTCACGGCGGGGAATATCTTGACAGCTGCATCGCCTACGGGCAGGGGATAAGGATACTGCGGCAGGAGCCGTGGGAGGCGCTGTGCTCGTTCATTATCTCCCAGTGCAATAACATCAGCCGCATAAAGGGCATCGTCGAGCGGCTGTGTGAAAGCTTCGGCGAGCCCGTTGAGTTTGAGGGCGCGGTGTACTATGCATTTCCATCGGCGCAGAGGATAGCCGCGCTCGAACCGGGGGCGCTGGACGTGCTGCGCTGCGGGTACCGCGCGTCGTATATCAGGTCAGCAGCGCAGGCCGTCGCGGACGGAAGCCTCGACCTTGAGGCACTGATAAGCTGCGACTGCGTCAGCGCCCGCGCGCGGCTCATGCGCGAGCAGGGAATAGGGCCGAAGGTCGCAAACTGTGTCGTGCTCTTCGGACTGTACCATCTCGAAGCTTTCCCGATAGACGTGTGGATAAGGCGCGCGCTCAAGGAGAACTTCCCCAAGGACTTTGATCCCGCAGTGCTCGGCGAATACGCCGGTCTTGCCCAGCAGTACATATTCTACTACGCCCGCAGCCACGGGAAATAATCTTCTTGACTTTACTGCGGAATCTGGTAAAATGGCAAAAAATAAGAAAAGGGGTAATATCATATGGGTCTTCAGGATTTGTACAGCAGCCGTTTCGTCGGTGAGGGGCTCACGTTTGATGACGTGCTTCTCGTTCCCGCCGAGAGTGACATTCTGCCTGCCGATGTCGAGCTTGGAACATGGCTCACCAATAAGATCAGGCTCAACGTGCCCGTAATGAGTGCCGCCATGGATACCGTTACCGAGTACCGCATGGCGATCGCGGTTGCGAGAGAGGGCGGCATCGGCGTCATCCATAAGAACATGAGCATTGAGCATCAGGCCGAGCAGGTCGATCTGGTCAAGCGTTCCGAAAACGGTGTTATTACAAATCCTTTCTACCTCAGCTCCGGCGATACCCTCGGCGACGCGGACGCGCTCATGGCAAAGTTCCGCATCTCCGGCGTGCCCATCGTTGACGAAAACGGCAAGCTCATCGGCATCATCACGAACCGCGATATGAAGTTTGAGACCGATATGAGCCGCCGCATCGACGAGGTCATGACCAAGACCGGGCTTGTCACCGGCCTTGTCGGCACGACGCTTGACGAAGCCAAGGCCATCCTCCAGAAGAACCGTATAGAGAAGCTTCCCATAGTCGATAAGGACTACAAGCTGCGCGGCCTTATCACGATAAAGGACATTGAAAAGGTGCTCAAGTACCCGAACTCCGCAAAGGACGCATCCGGCCGTCTGCTCTGCGCCGCCGCCATCGGCGTCACGAATGACGTGCTCGACCGTACCGGCGCGCTTATCGATGCGGGCGTTGACGTGCTCGTGCTCGACTCTGCCCATGGCCACTCGGCCAACATCATGCGTACGGTCGAAAAGGTCAAGGCCAAGTACCCCGATGCTCAGCTCGTCGCGGGCAACGTCGCCACCGCGGAGGCGACCGAAGCGCTCATCAAGGCGGGCGCGGACTGCGTCAAGGTCGGCATCGGCGCGGGCTCTATCTGCACCACGCGCATCGTCGCCGGTATCGGCATGCCGCAGGTCAGTGCCGTTCTCCAGTGCGCCGAGATGGGCGATAAGTACGGCATCCCTGTCGTGTCCGACGGCGGCATCAAGTACTCAGGTGATATCGTCAAGGCGCTTGCCGCCGGTGCAAAGACCGTTATGCTCGGCTCCATGCTCGCCGGCTGCGAGGAAGCGCCCGGCGACACCGAGGTGTTCCAGGGCAGGCAGTTCAAGGTCTACCGCGGCATGGGCAGCATGGGCGCGATGGCCTGCGGCAGCCGCGACCGTTACTTCCAGCAGAACAACAAGAAGCTCGTTCCCGAGGGTGTCGAGGGGCGCGTGCCTTTCCGCGGACCCGTGTCCGAGACCATCTATCAGATGATGGGCGGCCTGCGCTCCGGTATGGGCTATGTCGGTGCGCACAATATCGAGCAGCTGCGTACCCAGTCGAAGTTCGTGCGCATCACGAGCGCCGGTCTCAAGGAGAGCCACCCGCACGATATCTACATCACCAAGGAAGCTCCGAACTACACGATGAATCCGTGACGCTTAGATACAAATAAAACGACCCGCCGCTCAGTCAATAAACGACTGGGCGGCGGGTCAATTATCTTTTCCGTTCGGTAAGATTCATATAGTGCAGATAAAGCATGCCGAACGGATTTTTATAATCCTCGTGCCACGGCTTGTTTTTCCCGCAGAAGTGCAGGACGGCAGTGTTGTGCATGACCCAGTACAGGTCATGCCTGCCGGTGCTCCGGATAAGGTACTTGGAATAATTGCGCACGTCATAGTTCCAGATAACGTCGTCAACGGGCACGGTCTGATCGCCGTAGAGGATGTTGAACACGTCCTGATCCGGGAGTATCAGCTCCTTTTCGTGCTCATTGACGCAGCGGAAAACATCCTCCGCAGTGACGAGCTTACGCGCGGCATTCAGGTCGATGAGCATGACGCCGGAGTTAAAGTATTCATGCTCAGTGTCGAGCCGCACCTGATTGATCTCATTCGCCATTTCGGTAAGCCCCGTGTGCGCCGCGGCGGCAAAGGTCTTTCCACACAGGTTCAGCTCCCACAGCGGGCGCAGGGGATTGATAATGAGCATATCCGGGTCGAGGTACAGCACCCTTTCCACCTCCTGCGGCAGGATGAGCGGGGATAGGAGGCGGTAGTACATCTCCTTGGGGTAGCGCTTGCTGGTCGGGGCATTTTCAAAGAGCGCCGTGTCAACGGTGATGGGGCGCAGCTTCGCGCCGAAGAGGGAGCAGAAACCCGCGAGCTCCTCCAGCTTATCGCCGGGGATGGCGCTGTGGAGCAGATATACCGTCACGTCCGTCTCATTCGGGTTGCTGGCAAAGAAAGAGCAGAGCATGACCTTGCAGGGCGGCAGATAGTTTTCATCAAGGGTAAGCAGTAAATTCATTGTGATCTCCTCATTCGTCTTTCTTCATCAGCTTTGAAGAGCCTATGTAGAGCGGGAGCGCCGCAAGCTGCGCGATGACCGAAACTGCGATCATCGCCGGGATGCTGACATCGTACAGCACGCCCATGAGCCAGCTGCCGAGAAACCAGAACGCGCCGAAGGAGCACTCAAACACTCCGTAGCCGGTTGCGCGGCTGGCTTTCGGCACCATGCTCGTGACCGCGGCCTTGAGTATCGACTCCTGCGCGCCCATGCCCACGCCCCAGAGCGCGACGCCGATGAGCAGCATCGGCACGGAATCAAACGCGAACACGAACACCGCAAACGGCGCGGAGATGACCGTCGACCATACGAGCGCCTTTACGCCGTTCTTGTCGTACATCATCCCGAAGAACAGGGCGGCAACCGCGTCGACGAGCATTGCGCCCGCATAGAGAAGCGGCAGGCTGCCGGTCGAGACGAGCGCGCTCGTCTCGCTCAGGCCGGAGGCGAGGTGCGAGTATGTGCGCGACACGTGCATGATAATTATCGAGTAGTCAATGAAGCCGAAAGCAAAGAGGCTGATACCGGCGATGTAGAGAATGAATTCCTTTTTTATCTTGAACGGGACATACTCTTTCGGTTCCGGTTCAAAATGCTCGGGATTCGGGAACTTGCAGCGCGTGACGATAAGGAGAATGAGCGTTATCGCGCCGGGGATGGCCAGCACCGCAAAGCAGGTGGAGTAAATTTCAAAGGTTGTGCCCTCGGTCTTGAAGAGCATCACGAGGTAGAGCAGCACCGGGCCGATGAACGCGCCGATTTGGTCGAGCACCTCCTGAATGCCGAAGCTCTTGCCGACGCCCTCCTGAGATGCGGCAAAGGACATGATGGTATCTTTCGCGGGCTTCTTTATCGCCTTGCCCATGCGCTGGATGACCAGCAGCACGCAGGCCGCGATCCAGCCGTGTTCGCCGACGAGGGCGAGAACGGGGACGGCGATGATATCCAGCACGTAACCGGCGATGGTCATCGGCCAATACTGCTTGGACTTGTCCGTCAGCTTGCCGAACACATAGCGCATCGAGTAGCCTATTAGCTCGCCGAGGCCGGAGATGAAGCCTATCGTCGCCGCAGACGCGCCGAGCAGGGACAGGTATGCGCCGCGTATGCTCGATGCGCCCTCATGCGTCATGTCCGAGAACAGGCTGACAATGCCGAAGAGAATTATGAACAGCATCGCCTGAGAGAGCTTTTTCTTTCCTTTGTTTTCCAAGATGATCGCCGTCTTTCACAATTGCCGGGACTTAAAACCCGGATTTGCCCGCCGCTTATAAAGCGGCGCTGACTGATTGCAAAATTTATTATAATACCGCATTTGCCGCCAATGTCAAGAAAATCCCATTTACAACGGTGAAAATATGGGATATGATAAATGAAAACTAATGCACACATGGAGCTGGATATGAAGGATTTTTTTGCTATATACGATACGCTGCTTGCCGGGATAGACACGGAAGAGACCGTTGCCGCCGCGATATCCGGCGGAGGCTGGAGCGCCGCGGAGACGGAGACGGCCTTCGGCATCGCGATGACTGTGGAGGAAGACACCGCGCCGCGAATGTTCCGAGGAGACATGACCGGTATGCCGCTCAGGGAGCTTGCACAGGCTTCAAAGAGCTGGAACCTGCGCGAGGCGTCATTCGGCATGGCGGCAGTGAATGCGTATTATAACACCCCGGAGAGGCTGGAGAGCCTCGGCGCTTACGAGCCGGTAGAAAACTACTGCACGGCGGGGCTCGACCTGCGCGGGCAGACGATAGGCGTGGTGGGGCACCTCAAGCTGACGCCCGGGATACGCAGCAGCGCCGCGCAGATATGGACGCTTGAGCGCGACCCGAAGCCCGGCGACTATCCGGATTCCGCCTGCGATGAGCTGCTGCCGCGCTGCGGCACGGTCATAATCACGGCGAGCACGCTTGTGAACAAGACGCTCCCGCATCTGCTGGAGCTGTGCCGGGATGCCTATACGATACTTGTGGGGCCGAGCTGCCCCATGTGTCCGGAGCTTTTGGAGCACGGCATTGATCGCCTTGCAGGGCTTGTCATCACCGACAGAGCGGGCATGACGGCGCAGATAAATTCAGCCCGGCGCGCAACGCCCTATCCGATGGGGAAGCCGTTTCTATTGAAAAAAGACTGATAAGCAATGACTGCCGAAAAAAGGCAGTCATTGCTTTTTAACGGTTTGTCAATGACAGCGTCAGCGAGCACACGCACAGCGCGAGCCCTGCCGCCGCGCCGATGATGAACCAGACTATGCTGAAGTCGGCGAACGTCATTGCGGGCTGCGGCACCTTGAGCGTCGTGGGGCCGACGACGATAGCGTAGAGCGAGCCGATCACCATGTACATCACCGCACCCATGTCGCGCTCCATCAGTCTTTTGAGAATGTGCGGCGAGACGGCGAGCCCTGCCGCGATGTTGTTCTTCATTGTAAATTACCTCCGATATAAGTAATAACACCGTCCCTCCCTTGGGACGGTGTTATTATCGCGCACGCGCTTAAAGCACGCATAAAGCAAGATTAAACTAAACTTAAACTGCGTCGCGGTACTGCCCAGCGCATATCTGCTGCACATCAAGCGTGCGCGTGTGGTCGATATGCGTCCACTCGGGCGTGACAAAGAGCGAGTGGATAACGATCGGCACATAGCTGAGCATGAACAGGGGAAAGGTGAACACATAGAATATCTTCTTTGCCGGTTCACAGTGGATGCTTTTCCACTCTGTCGCGGTCGTTATCGCGCCGATTATAAACAGCGTGAGATAGAGGTTCACAAGCGTTTGCAGTGCGGAGACGCCGAGCACGCCCCATTCATGATAGTACAGAACGTTGACGAGTGCAGCACCGAGGTTCACGACGATGCTCAGCCCTGTCAGCACGGCGGCGGGCATGATGCTCATCGCCATATCGTAGCAGGAGAAGCTGCCGCTGAAAATGCCGGAGATGAGCGCGCGTCCGTATTTCTTGAACACCTGCAGGTACCCGCGCGACCAGCGCAGGCGCTGCGCCCAGGACTGACGGAAGCTGATGGGCTGTTCGTCGTATGCAATGGCGTCCGGACAGTAGCCGACCTTCATGCCGCGCGTGACGTTATCGATCGTGAACTCTATATCCTCCGTCAGCAGGTGGAACGGCCATCCGCCGCCCTGCGCGTCAAGCACGGCCTGTGAGAACAGAAAGCCTGTCCCGGATACGCCGCAGCTTGAGCCGAGGCGTGCGCGTGCACTGTTGAGATAGCGCGACTCGCGCAGGAACCACAGCGCGTAGCCCGCGGAGATCCAGTTGTCGCCGTAGTTCTTGGAGCTGCGGTAGCAGGTGACGATGTCATGCCCGGCGGAGAAAGTTTCGTTCATGTGCAGGATGAAGTCCCGGTCAAGGACGTTGTCCGCATCGAGAACTATGTAGCCGTCAAAGCGGCCGTGCCCTCGCAGCTTTATCTCCCTGAGCAGAAAGTCCAGCGCATAGCCCTTGCCGCGCCGCGTCATGTCATAGCGCTCATATACCTCCGCACCGTGGCTGCGCGCGGCTTCGGCAGTTGCATCTGTGCAGTTGTCTGCCGCGACGAATATCTTCACGAGCCTGCCGGGATAGCTCTGCGCATTTATGCTGTCGATAAGCTTGCCGATGACGGCCTCCTCGTTGCGCGCTGCGATCAGCACAGCGAAGCGGTGCATGGGCGCGTGGAGCGTTTCCTTTTTCCTCGGCAGCCACGCGATGGGTATGTATACGAACTGATACACGTAGCACGCGAAGAACAGGCACATGATTATAAAGTTTATCATTTCAACTGTATGCACGGTAAAGCACCTCGTTTCTTATCTATGGCGACAGCATACCAGCGGCTCGGGCAAAATGCCATTAAGGACGGCTGAACTTTCTTTAAGCCTTTATTAAGGCTGGTATTACGCTTTTTCCGGCTTGTCGCGCACGATGCAGAAAGCCATGACGGCAAAGACGTTGAAGAAAATTCCGAGTATCGGCCAGAGGGACTTGTTCATCTTCTCGTTCACGGCGCTCTTGTAGAGCCACGCGATGACGGCCAGCAGGATAAACAGCACGATAATGCGCTTGAATGTCTTTGGGTAGTTGAGCTTCATAACATGTTCTTTCATTCCGGTATCCTCCAAAAATATTGAAAATAAAATCTGCTCCCTCATTGGGCATGCACCCATTATGAGAGAGCAGATTAAATTTCAGATAACGGAATATTAAATAAACATTAAACCCGCGGTGCGTCACAGTTCGTTTATCGTCTCGGTTATTGCCATGCTGCGTATGCGCTTTGCCGGGGCATGGATCGACACCGCGCAGGAGAAAACGACGAGCAGAAGCACCGCGGCGAGAGCGGTAAAGGGAATGCTCCACGCGCCGCCGAAATGGGTGATAACTATCCTGACGTAGATAAGATAGTGGAGCAGCAGCCCGAAGAAGATACCGACAATCGCACCGCTGACGGCGTAGGTCATCGCCTCGGCGGCTATCATTTTCGTGACCTGCCGGCTCTCCATGCCGACAGCGCGCATGGCTCCGTACTGCTTCATCCTTGCCGACACGCCCATTGAGACGCTGTTCATAATGTTCAGTATCGTTATCAATGAAATGATGGCGAGAAAACCGTATGCCGCGATCCTGAACACCCAATATGAGCCTTGGACCGTATCATCCTCCGCTCTGCGGTCCATAATTACGTACCCGTCTGACAGCGCATAAATTCTGTTTACCGCCGCTTCGGATGCGTCTTTTTCCAGCATGACGCCGATCATGGCGTAGCCCTGCTCGCCCGTCAGGCGCGTGTAGGTCTCATCCGAGCATGCTATGACCGGCGAGCCGCTGATGCTGCCGACGCCCTCGGACAGGACGCACCCGACTTCCAGTACCTCGTCCCCGATTTTTACCGTGTCCCCAACGTCAAGACTTGTATGGTCGCTGTATACCGCCATTACGTACCGGGAATTACCGTACACCTTTGATATGTCTCCGCTTATGACGGAGCGTTTGAAGCTGTCCAGCAGGGTGTCCCCGTGGGAAAACAGGTCAACGGTTGCTGCATATCCGTTGATCTCAGCGGGATATTCGATGCTGTGCATCATGCCGAAAACGGACTCCACCCCCGGTATTCCGGAAATCTCCCGCGATATGCTGCTGGGTATGGAGTTTGAGTCGTCCTGACTCGTTATCGCGATGTCCGGGGTGAAGTCGCTCACGGATGGGAGCAGCTTGTGGACGATGTCAAGACAGGCAGAAAAGGTCAGGAACAGCATGATCGTCAGCGCAAAGGAGCCTGTCATAAGGATCAGGTTTTTCTTTGACTGTATCGCGTGGTGGACGCCGAGAGAGGTTTCAATTTTGAAAAGCTTTGTGTTTGCCGCGCGGACGAAATTTGGAGCGGCATCTGTATTGCCGGATACCGCTGCGGCGGGGGAGACCCTTGCCGCCTGCTCCGCCGGCGCCTGCGCCGCAATGAACACGGTGATGACGCCGATGGCCGCCCCGCAGAGTATGCCGCTTATGCTCACCGAGAACAGCGGCATATCCGCCCATTCGCCCTTTACGAAAAATCTCATTATCAGGCATGATATCCAGCATATCACCGTCCCTAACGCGCAGCCGATGGGGATAGCCGTCCTGCACCAGTTCAGCGCCTCAAGCCGCACGAAGCGGATTATCTGCCGCTTGCTTGCGCCGATGCAGCGCAGCATGCCGAAAAACTTCGTGCGCTGCGCGACGTTGCTGTTCATGCAGCCTGAGATCATAAAGACGCCTGCGATCAGGATAATGACAAAACAGGATATTGCCAGAGGATAAAGGGCGTTTACGCTCTCGTTGCTGTTCGCGCCCAGAAGGCTCAGGACAGCCGTGTTTTCAACGACGTTCTCAGTTGTGAGGGAGTACCGCGCCTTTATATCGGCTATGGCCTTTTTAAGCCCGCGCTCGCTTTGAAAGCGAATATAAAACCGGGACGCGGGTTCTGCGCCGTTTAACTCACGCACTTCATCAAATGCGTCTCTGCGCATATAGACGCAGACCCCGTCGATGATGTTGTTGAATTCCCCGTCGTCCTCAAAAAATCCGGATACCGTATAGCTCAGATCGCCCGCGGGCGTGCTCAGAACAATGCTGCCGCCGAGCTGCACGCCGAGCAGTTCCTTTGCGTCGGCGCTGACGGCGACTTCTTTTTTGGTCTGCGGGAACGAGCCCTCCAGCGGGTAGTCCATGATATCCGCGGTGTAGGCCTCCTCAACGCCGTAGAGCACGGCGGTTTTCCCACTGATGTAATAGCCGCTGTCTGCGTCCGCATTGACCGCGTCAAACCATGAGGAATACTTTACATCGGAGCCGTCTATGATCTGCTCCGCTTTATCCTCGGTCATGTTCTGAAGCGCGATGTGCCAGTCGCCGTGCTTGCTGCGCATGGCCGTGGTCTGCCCGTCCATCCACATCTCAAGCAGGGAAAAGATAGAAGTCACGAGAAACACCGCAAGGATGATGCATATACGTGTCATGCGGCTCTGGCGCTTGTGAACGCGCGCGGAGATGGGCACAAGGCTGAGATAGCTCATCATTCCCGGCACCTCCCGAAATCGGTGAGTCGTCCGTCCGACACCTGAAGTACCCGGTCGGCCGTCTGCGCGATGCTGCGGCTGTGGGTTATCATAATGATGGTCTGCTCGTACTTTTTCGATGCGTTCTTCAGCAGAGCGATGACCTCGCTGCTGTTCTGCGAATCGAGGTTGCCGGTCGGCTCGTCGGCGAGGATCAGGGAGGGGCGCGTGAAGAGCGCGCGCCCGATGGCCACGCGCTGCTGCTGCCCGCCGGAGAGCTGGCTCGGCAGATGATGGCGGCGCTCCCGCAGGTTCAGCACTGTCAGCAGCTCCTCAAGGTAGGCCTTGTCCGGTTTCTGGTAGTCGAGCAGCACGGGGAAGATTATGTTCTGCTCGACCGTCAGTTCCGGGATCAGGTTGAAGGCCTGGAAGATAAAGCCGATGTTCCGCCGGCGGAAGATGGTCAGCTTCTTGTCGTCCATGGCGAAAACGTCCCTGCCGTCTATCAGCACCTTACCGGAAGTGGGCGTGTCCAGCGCGCCGATCATGTTGAGGAGCGTACTTTTGCCCGAGCCGGATTCGCCGACTATCGCGACGTATTCGCCCTTGGGTACGGAAAAGCTCACGTCTTTCAGGGCTCTGACCGCGGTCTCCCCGCTGCCGTAGGTCTTACAAATATTTTTGACTTCTAATAGATCCATAGTGCAAACACCTCTTTCTGTTGGACAGACCATATTCTTCCGGCCTGTGCATGAAAGAATAGCACCGTAATATTACAGCGAGCCTACAGTGATCCTACAATTTTGTAGGATTCAGAAAGTTCACGGTAAACACCGTGCCGCGGCCAAGCTCGCTGTCGACTTCGATAGTCCCATTATGCGCTTCGATTATCGCCTTTGCCAGCGGCAGGCCGAGTCCGACGCCCTGCGTGTCCTTGGAGAAGCGGCTGCGGTAGAAGCGCTTGAAGATATGGTGCAGATCCTCGGGGTGGATGCCGCAGCCGTTGTCTGCGACCTTGAGCTGCACGGCGGAGGGCAGGGCGCGCCACTCGATGCGTACAGTGCCGCCCTTATCCGTGTGGTCGAGCGCGTTTTTCACAAGGTTGCCGATGGCTTCAATGATCCAATCACGGTCACAGAAAAGGGAAGTGTCCTCCGCACCGGCGAGAGTGAGCGCCTTCTCCTCCTGCTTTGCGCGGTACGCGAAGTGCAGCGCGATATCCTGCATCATGTCAGCGACGTTTTCCGTGTCCTTTTCAAAGGCGATGGAGCCCGCGTCGAGCCGTGTTATCTTGAGCAGGTTCTGCACGAGAGTTTCGATGCGGTAAAGCTCCTGCTCGGACAGTTCGGCAAACTCTTTCACAGCTTTTGCGTCAATGTCTTCGTCCTGCAATAGCCCGTTATATATGTTCAGCGCCGCGAGCGGCGTTTTGAGTTGGTGGGAGATATCGGATATCGTGTTTTTCAGGAACTCCTTTTCGCGCAGCTCGTTGTCCGCGTGGGCGTTCAGCACGGCCGCCATAGAGTTGACGGAATGGAACAGGCGGTACAGCTCGCCCTCGCTGTCGCACTCGATGCGGGCGCTGCGGTCGCCTTCGAGGTAGGCGTTTATCTGCGATACCGCCTGCTCCATTGAGCGGTTCTGACGCTTAAAATATCCAAGGCAGAGCAGCCACACCGCGCCGCCCGCGAGCAGGAACAGCAGCGGCAGCCACAGTGAAAAGCTCCGGCAGGCGAGCCACATGAAGCCCACGGTCAGCAGAAGCAGGGCGCACAGAACGAGCGTGAGCGCGAGGAAGAGATCGCGTATATCCTTATTCGCAAGTATCTTCATACCGCACCTCAGCTGATGACGCTCCACTTGTAGCCCATGCCGCGGACCGTCAGGAGCATCTGCGGAGCGCCCGGGTCGTCCTCTATTTTCATGCGCAGCCGTCGGATGTAGACCGTGAGGGTGCTACTGTCGATATAGTTCCCGTCGCAGTCCCAGAGCTTGTCCAATATCTGCCCCTTGGTCAGCACTGTGTTCGGGTTGCGCATAAACAGGCACAGAAGCTTATATTCCGCGGCGGTCAGCTCAAGCGCCTCGCCGTTCTTGAAAGCCTGACTCTGGAGCAGAAGCACTCTGATGCCGTTGGAGCACAGCTCCGTGTCCGCCGCGCCGAAAGCGCCTGCCCGGCGCAGCAGGGCATTGATGCGGGAGATGAGCACGCCGAGCTTGAACGGCTTTGTGATATAGTCGTCCCCGCCGATGTCGAGACCCATGATGATGCTCGTCTCCTCGTCAGACGCGGTGAGGAAGATGATCGGCACCTTTGATGTGCGCCGCACCCTTTGGCAGAACTCAAAGCCCGAGCCATCCGGCAGGGACACGTCCAGCACCAAAAGGTCGTATTTCCCGTCTGCCCACAGCGCGTCCGCTTCCCTGAGCGTTCTGGCGTTGTCCGCTTCAAAGCCCTGTTTTCTGAAAGCAAAGGAGAGCCCGGTTATAAGGCTCAGGTCGTCCTCTAAAAGTAAGATCCTGCTCATGCTCATACCTCGCGCAAATAGTTTACGTGTCCATTATATACATCCCCCGCGGCTATGGCAAGCGGCGGGGGAGTCATATACCCGCAGGAAACGGCAAAAGGCGCTGCGCGATACGCCGCGCAGCGCCTTGAAATGTACTGTAATGTCTTATGTTTTATCTTTTCTTCTTGCCGAAGATGCTCTTGCCGGATTCGCCGTCAAGGTCGCCCATTGACGCGGCGAACTGACGCAGCAGCTCTTTCTGCGAGGAAGTCAGGTTCTTCGGCGTCCTGATATTCACCGTGACGAACTGGTCGCCGCGGCCGTTGCCGCGGACATACGGAATGCCCTTGCCGCGTATACGGAAAGTCGTGCCGCTCTGCGTGCCCTCGGGTATGGTCAGCTTCACCCTGCCGTCAAGCGTCGGGACCTCAATCTCCGCACCGAGTGTCGCCTGAGCAAAGTTGATGTCCTGCTCGAGCAGGACGGACGTGCCGTCACGCTCGAAGCGCTCATGCTGGCGGATCAGTACCGTGACGATGAGGTCGCCTGCGGGGCCGCCTTTAGAGCCTGCGTTGCCCGCGCCGCTGACGGAAAAAGCCTGACCGTCGTCGATACCAGCAGGGATATTGACCGTCAGCTTATGCTGGCGGCGTATCTTACCCATACCGCGGCAGGTCTTGCACGGCTGGTGGATGATCTTGCCGGTGCCGCGGCACTTCTGGCAAGGTCCCATAGACTGCACCGCGCCGAACGGTGTGCGCTGCGTGGTCTTGACTGTGCCGCTGCCTTTACAGTCGGGGCATATCTCCGGCGTAGTCCCGGGCGCGCAGCCCGTACCCTTGCAGTCGGGGCACTGCTCGATACGCGGTACGGTGACTTCCTTTTTGCAGCCGAAGGCCGCTTCCTCAAAGCTCACGGTCACAGTGGTCTCTATGCTCTCGCCGCGTCTCGGCGCGTTCGGATTGCTGCGGGTGCTGCCGCCGCCGAAGCCGAAGCCGCTGAACATGTCGCCGAATATATCGCCCAGATCACCGAAGCCGCCAAAACCGCCGAAGCCTGCGCCGCCCGCACCGCCCGCACCGCCGAAACCTGCGTTCGGGTCAAAGGCCGCATGACCGAACTGATCGTACTTCTTGCGCTTCTCTGGGTCGGAGAGAACTTCATATGCCTCATTGCCCTCCTTGAAGCGCTCCTCACAGGCCTTGTCGCCGGGGTGCAGATCAGGGTGGTTCTCCTTGGTGAGCTTCCTGTATGCTTTTTTTATCTCATCGGCCGAGGCGTCCTTGCTGATGCCCAGCACCTCGTAATAGTCTCTTTTATCAGCCATTTTGTCTTCGCAGCCTCAGCGCCGCTGCGCGCCTTGGGCTGCCCACACCTCCTATGCGACCCCAAAAACATCGGACTGCATGGAGTCTTTTTATTCGATACGCGCGTAGCTTAATACGCACTCTTGAGGCGGAGTGCTGCACCCCGCCTCAAGAGGTTATTTCTGCTTGGGAATTACTTCTTGTCGTCATCTACGACGGTGTAGTCAGCGTCGTAGTAGTCCTGGCCGCCCTGTGCGCCTGCACCGGGGTTCGCGCCGCCGGCCTGATTGGGATCAAAGCCTGCGCCCTGTGCGCCGCCCGCTGCCTGATACAGCTTCTCGGAGACCTTGTAGAAGGCCTGGGTCAGCTCCTCGGTCGCGGCCTTGATGGCTGCGGTGTCGGTGCCGGTGAGTGCCTGCTTGAGTGCGGAGAGCTTGGTCTCGACTTCGCTCTTGTCGGCTGCGTCGAGCTTGTCGCCCATCTCATTGAGGGTCTTCTCGGTCTGGTAGACCATCTGGTCGCCCTGGTTGCGGACGTCGACCTCTTCTTTGCGCTTTGCATCCTCTGCAGCGTACATCTCGGCTTCCTTGACTGCCTTGTCGATGTCCTCCTTGGACATGTTGGAGGAAGCGGTGATGGTGATGTGCTGCTCCTTGCCTGTGCCGAGATCCTTTGCGGAGACGTTGACGATGCCGTTTGCGTCTATATCAAAGGTGACTTCAATCTGAGGAACGCCGCGGCGTGCCGGGGCGATGCCGTCCAGATGGAAGCGGCCGAGGCTCTTGTTGTAAGCGGCCATCTCGCGCTCGCCCTGCAGGACGTTGACCTCAACGGAGGTCTGGTTGTCGGCTGCGGTGGAGAACACCTGGCTCTTCTTGGTCGGGATGGTGGTGTTGCGCTCGATGAGCTTGGTGAACACGCCGCCGAGGGTCTCAATGCCGAGGGACAGAGGAGTGACGTCGACGAGGACGATGCCCTCAACGTCGCCGGTCAGAACGCCGCCTTGGATAGCTGCGCCGATAGCAACGCACTCATCGGGGTTGATGCCCTTGAAGCCTTCCTTGCCGATAAGGGACTTGACCATGTCCTGAACTGCGGGGATACGGCTGGAGCCGCCGACGAGCAGAACCTTGGTGATGTCGCTGGGCTTGAGGCCTGCATCGGACAGAGCCTGCTTCACAGGGCCGCTGGTCTTTTCGACGAGGTGGTGGGTCAGCTCATTGAACTTTGCACGGGTCAGAGTAACATCGAGGTGCTTCGGACCGGTGGCGTCTGCGGTGATGTAAGGCAGATTGATGTTCGAGGTGGTCACGCTCGAGAGCTCGACCTTTGCCTTCTCGGCTGCCTCACGCAGTCTCTGCATTGCGACCTTGTCTGCGCTCAGGTCGATGCCCTCGGTCTTCTTGAACTCGGAGACGAGGTAATCAGTGATGCAGGCGTCGAAGTCATCGCCGCCGAGGCGGTTGTTGCCGGCGGTCGCGAGAACGTCGATAACGCCGTCGCCGATCTCCAGAACGGAGACATCGAAGGTGCCGCCGCCGAGGTCGTAGACCA
>ERZ772883.100-NODE-100-length-101986-cov-10.824626_pt1 | contig 101986 bp, 157 predicted proteins | sample MGYA00580575_ERZ772883 | MGnify/ENA primary metagenome ERZ772883 (study PRJEB29015, sample SAMEA2737666) | human gut metagenome | biome: human gut; feature: human-associated habitat; material: faeces | place: China | collected 2012 ... | reverse complement strand
GAGGAAAAAGTAAAGGTATTGTTACAGTAACTCAAGCGGCGGGCTAGGGGGGGGGTAACTGATACATTTACAGTAACACCTTCTAGTTAGACGGTCAGTGGCAATAGTGCTACTGCAGTAGTAAATAGTTCCTCACCGTGGACAGCACGTATTGGACAAGGTACTAACTATAGTACTGTATCTCCAACTAGCGGAAGTGCAGGTCAGACTACTATAACAATAAGTGACACTACCTCTTCGTATTAGGAAGTATAGGCTACTATAACTAGAACATCCCCTTCATACAAAGAAATAACAGCTACAGTAATATTTGTAAGATAATGAATCCATACTTAGCACATATGACAGATAGAGAATTGTTGGAGCAGATATATCTTCTGCTCCTTCAAATCAACGTAAAGGTAAGTGAGATAGATAATGATACTAAACAATTTGGTATGAACGTAGCAGCCAATCTAGTTGGTGATGCTCTAATGATGAATAACAATGATGCCGAGAGAAGAAATAATTAAACAGCTTAAACCTTACTTTGATGTAAAAGAGTTAGTATGTAATCACATATATAGTAGGTTTGGAGAACAATCATGGATGTTCTTAAGTACATAGCTACTACATGTATTACTATGTCTACGTACTGATATTTTACGAATGCCAATGCATATTAATACAGGTACTATGCATCAAAGAGGTATGCGTTGTAATATGTGTCCTTTAGTAAAAGGTAAGAAGAGCGTATACGTATCTGCACATGTAACAGGTAATGCAATTGATTTCACATGTGAAGGTAAGACTGCAGAAGAAGTAAGAGAAATAATAAAGGCTAAACCTTTATTGTTACCATGTAAAGTACGTTTAGAGGAGGGAGTATCATGGTGCCACATAGATTGCTATGACGACGGTACTGAAGATAAAATAACAACATTTAAAGTATAATATATGTTACAAAGAGAGATAGTTAGATTTAGAGCATCAGATACGTAGCCTAATCCTCTAGAAGTAGATTATTGGATTGACGTTACCTCTAATTACTATGGTGGTTGTATTAGATACTATCGTAATGATACTAATACATGGGAGATGCTAGATCTGAATGATAAGCAAGTAGACGCTATCATTGATTATATTAATAGAGCTCTTGACTAGATAGAACAGTTTATTAATGAAGCTATAACTGAAATCAGAAATGAATTAGCTGAGTTTAAAGATGAACTGAAAGAAGAAGTTAATAGACTGTGGTAGTATATTAATTAGAAAGTAGAAGAGTTAACTACTCAGATTAATGATATTAGAAATGAAATTAATGGTATCAAGTAGGATATTACAAATATCAATAATAACATTGATGATATAAACCAAGATATTACTAATATCAATTCTAATATTGAAGATATTCGTCAAGATATAACTAATATAGTAGGTAGTGATTTAAGTTCTATTCAACAGAAGATTACTGAATTAACTCAGAATATACAAGAGTTAGATAGTAAGATTGACCAATAGATTAGTGATTTAAGAAGCTATATAAATAGTGAAATTACTAAAGCTAAGAATGAACTTAAGACCTACGTAGATGGTAAAGTTACTGATCTTACTGAGTTAATTAACCAAGAGATTACTAATAGAACTAATGCAGATAATAATTTGCAATCTCAGATTAATGAGCTTAAGCAATTGATTACTAATGCATAGAATGCTATTGATACTCATGCTGCTAGAAGAGATAATCCTCATGTAGTTACTAGAGCTCAATTGTCATTAGCTACTACTGATAGTGTTGTATTTAATAAAGTAAGTGCTCCTAGTGGGTTCTTTAAAGAGTAATAGTTATGAATAAATGTGACGGTATAAAGATATTGGAGCTGGATCCTAAGCGCATACTAGAAGGAAACGAATACATGGTAATAGCAGAGAAGGATTAGAACTTTAAAGCTCCTATTAACTAGATTGTTGATTTAGTAGTTAGTGATGATAGACTTAAGAACTACATAGATACTACTATAGAATCTTCAATAGGTGATTTCAAAAATGAAGTTAATCAAAGTATATCTGAACTCACTAGTAAGATAAATAACCTGGATAGTAAGATAACTACTGTTAACAACAGAATTACTAATCTGGAGTCTAGTATAGATGATATTGAACAGAGTATAACTAGTATCAATAATAAGATTACTAATATTGAAAATAATCTTGGTAATGTTGGTGAATTACTTGATGAAGAGTATATTACTCAGCTAATAAATAAACTTATTAGTGAGAATAAGATATCTGTATTAGATCCGGTACAACAGGCGATGAACAAAGGTACTGGTGTTACTTTAGCATTACCTAGTGCTAATAACGGTAAGATATCATTACCTATATGGACTGGTACTGAAGCTGAATATAATTAGCTTACTAAAGTAGCAGGTATGACTTATAATATTATTGATGAGGAGAGTGAGTAATGTTAGAGTTAGGTATAGCAGGGGGACGAGCAGTTCCCCTACAAAAGAGAACTGTAGGCAATACTAATATATCTGATGTATTTGATGGAGTAAATCATATATGGCCTACTAGGGATGATGTAGCTTACTTCTATGATTTCAATAGTATATAGTTGAGATTCATATGGACTGATTCTAACGGTAGAGATTTTGATACCGGTACTAACATCACTAACGCTCCTAGTATCCCTAGTGAAATAGTAGGATGGAGTTGGGGTTCGTCTGAAAATAGAACTCAACCGTTTTTATACTGGGGAGGCGATAACACTCAATCTGGAGCAGAGTGTGTAATGGTAGACATTAAATCCATACAAGATGTATATACTAATGATCCTAGTTTAACTATGCCGGAATAGTTAATTGTATAGCTTAGAGGAAACTGGTTTGGAAATAAAAATGACGGTATTGTGACTGTTGAATGCACTGCTTATAAAGGAGGAGTTATAGTAAAAGCATATCAAATGAAGGGTAGTGATATGGGAGTAACAGGTCAATCATTTGTATTCGCTGATAAAGATGGTTGGGTGTCTGAAGAAGGTATGCCTAATAAAATATGGGTTGGAGAAGCTGTTAAATACGTTGATAGATGGTATAAAATTAATCCTGTAGATGATAGCGTAGAAGGTATGCCCAATTTAACGATATAGAGAGACTTTACACATAAAGGTACTTTAAGTACTTCCGTTAATGGTTATGTTACATTTAATGGTAAATAGTATAAGACATGGAATGATTAGACTAATGTAGACGGAGATATAATAATAGGATCTGTTAGATGTCTGAATACTGATACTATGACTGAGGAAGGATAGATTAAAGTAATCGCTATGAATGAGAATGGCACTATATACAATGATAGTATAAGTACTGCATTCAGATATGGATATGTAGCGGGTAATAGTGAAAAGAGAGGTCAGCAGTTTATTAGGAGTTATGTAAGCAGTAGAGACGGTTAGGCAGCAGATGAGGAATTTGCTGTAGTTAATTACTTTGATAAGACTGAAGCTGGTCAAGTTGTAGCATTAAATCCAATAACATAATGAAAACAATATTGTATATTTCAATGATGAATATACGAGATAGAAAGAATACAATACTCCAGAACAGGAGATTATTTAATTATTAAATATTTGCAAATATGGTTAAACAAGAAAATCCTAATTTCATAGCATCTAAGTATGCTCCAAATCCTAAAGAGGTTTCTTACTGGATTGACTTAGCAACAGACAGTACTGGTAATGTTATTAAGTCATATAGTCCTGATCTTAAGAAATGGATACCACTAAATAGAGATGCTAATGTAGACCAATGGACTCATATTAAAGAGATCGTTCAATCTGTTGGTTTAAACTATGATAAGAATAGTGACATTATATCTTTACCCGATAACAGTAGCAATAACTACTTTAAAGATACTAGTATAGTAGACGCTATTAATAAAGGTGATGCTGCTGTAAAAGCTCAAGTAGATAGACTGGATACTAAGATTGATGATGTGAATGAAGACTTATAGGACTTCAAAGCATTAAAAGGTCAACCTAATGGTCTTGCTGAACTTGATGGTAATGGTAAAGTACCTGCTAGTCAATTGCCTTCATATGTTGATGATGTGATGGATGCATATGCTACTTATACTGTATCTCCTACTGGAGTACTTTAGAATATACAGTTATATGCAGATGCTGAACATGAAACTCCTATAGTAGGTGAAAGAGATAAAATATATGTCAATGTAACTCCTGGTGAAGTAAGTTATCAGTTTAGATGGTCTGGTTCACAATGGGTACACATTGATTCTAATGCTATTATCATTGGCGATATTACTGGTACTGCTTATGATGGTGGTAAGGGTAAAGCTATGGAGAATGTAGTTGGTTCTATGCCAGATAATTTATTAAGTACATTCCAGTTAGATCAGACAGATGTTAATAATATTACTATCAGTCTTACTGGAGTAGAAAAGAGTGGAGGTAAATATGTATAGTCTACTTTAGCTGATATTACTATTACTCCTGCTACTAATACTGTCGCTGGTTTAATGACTGGTGCTGAGAAGATAGCTATCAACGAAACTCTTCCCGATGCTATTAATGATGAAAAGATTGCTAGAGAAGCAGCTGTAAACGGATTAAAAGCTAAGGATACAGAACTTCAAGGTAATATTGACAGTTTAGAGACAGCTTTAAATCAAGATATTACAGAGCTTAGAAGTACTATACTTAAAGTAAATGACAAGGTAGGTTTAACTGAAGCTAATGAAATGCCTGACTTATCAAGTACTAATTACTTAGCAGATAGTCCTAGTGCTATAAGTGCTGCAGTTACTCTTGATGAAGAGATTGGTAAGCTTAGTAGAAATGAAAACGAACTGTGGTATGGTGTTAAGTTTGACTTAGCTAATAGTTCTAGTCCTGATGGTGTACGTACTGGTAATATGGAAATGCATAAAACACTTCCTATCCAGAGTAAGATGAGAGGTTGTACTATTAATAATGATGACAATACTAAGAGGTATTTAAAAGCAGATGACTGGAATAAGTGGGAAGATGGCGTTACTGTGACTGATGACAGTAAAGATATGGCTCCTGAAATTATGGTAGAAATACCAGAACATTATAGATTATTAGTGGCTACTCCAGACAATACGGTTGAAATTCGTATGAGTGAATACAATCTCCCTGGTTATACCAAAGTAGAAAAGAAATATATTGGAGCGTATGAAGGTGTTATTAATACAGGTAGTGCGGATACACAGAATACGCTTAGATCGATTGCTGTTTCAGCACTTAAACTGAAACCTATAGTAAATGAAACTAGAAACCAATTCCAAACCTTTGCTAGAGGGAATAATCGGACTAACAATTGGAATATCTATACCTACGGTGCGCATAGAGATCTTACTTGGTTATTCGTAGTAGAATATGCTACTCTGAATAGTCAGAAAGCATTTAATGCTAGCTTAACTGCAGAAGGTTATCATCAAGGTGGTTTAGGTGATGGAGTAACTACAGGAACTGTAACTGTAAATGGAGCTACTACATATTCTTTTGTACCTAGTGGTACTACTAAATCATTAGGTAATGGTACTGGTATAATCGAATATACACATACTAATACTAATGCAGAGGGTACATCTACTGGTACTAAGGTAGTTAATGTTCCTAGATACCGTGGTATTGAGAATCCATTTGGTCATGTATGGAAGAATGTAATTGATGTAGTAGTTGCTGGTACTGACAATAGTGTATACATCTGCAAAGACTATACTAAGTTTGGTACATTTGAAGGAGGAACTAATCCTACTGCAGAACAGTTAATTGCAGCAGGTTATGAGTTACAAGACTTTAAAGAAAGTACAACTACTAGTCAATATGTAAAAAAACTCGTTAATAATAATTAGGCAGATCTATTCCCAACTGTAGTAGGAAATGGAGCTAGTGCTACAACTTATTATTGTGATTATCACTGGACTAGTGCTACAGCTACACCTAGAACTCTTCTAATCGGCGGGCGCTCGGACTATGGGTCTGCTGCGGGTTTGTTCTCTTTGCATTCTCACTATGGGTTGGACGCTTCCCGTGCGATTGTCGGGACTCGAATTACCTTCTATGGTGAACCGGCATTGCCAGCTGCTCCAGCTACATTAGAGTTAAATGATGAGGATTATGAACAATTGGATTCTATAGAATCTGAAGAAAACTGGTTTTAATTAACCAATAAAAGGTTGCAGTCGTGAGTAAATCAGCAGTAACTCAGACAATGAGTCTAATGCAGGTTTGTTCAATTTGAATTCTAACAATGAGTTAGACAATTCCAATGCGAATGTCAGGACACTGAAATACATTAAAAAAATTATAACTGACAAAAAATCAAGGGCTGAACCTTACCTCTTGGTAAAATATGACATGCTTCTTAAGTGCATTGGTAGCGAAAGTGAAGATGCACGAAGGTATTTCAGAAAATATTATTTATGAAGAGATATAATAATTTATTCGATAAGATTGTTAGCTTAGACAATTTATATTTAGCAGATAAGAAAGCTAGAAGAAATAAATCTAGTAGAAAAGATATCAAAGAGTTTGACTAGAATAAAGAAGAATTACTTAAAAAACTATAGCAGAATTTAATTAACGGTACGTATAAAACTTCTGAATATAATACATTTATAATCAGAGAACCTAAAGAAAGATTAATATTTAGATTACCTTATTATCCAGATAGAATAGTACATCATGCTGTAATGAATATAATGGAACCTATATGGGTATCTATCTTTATTAAAGATACTTATAGTTGCATTAAACACAGAGGTATTCACGAAGCATTACATAATGTTAAAGAAGCTTTAAAAGATGTAGATAATACTACTTATTGTCTTAAGTTAGATATCAGAAAGTTCTATCCTAGTATAGATCATGAAGTATTAAAAAGCATAATAAGAAAGAAGATAAAAGATTGGAAGTTATTACAGCTATTAGATGAAATAATAGATTCAGCAGAAGGTGTACCTATTGGTAATTACTTATCTTAGTTCTTTGCTAATCTGTATCTTACTTACTTTGACCACTGGCTTAAAGAAGATAAATAGGTTAAATATTACTTCAGATATGCAGATGATATAGTAATACTACATAAGGATAAAGAGTATTTACGAGAACTGTTTGAAGAAATGAAATAGTATTTAGATACTTTAAAATTAACTTTCAAAGATAACTATTAGATATTTAAAGTAGAAGACAGAGGTATATCTTTTGTAGGTTATGTAATAAGGCATGACTATACTTTAGTAAGAAAGAATATTAAGCGTAGTATGTGTAGGAAAGCTGCTAGATTGAATAGAAAAAAGAACATTACAATGGAAAATTATAAGCAAGAAATGTGTAGTCATATAGGTTGGCTTAAACATTGTAATGGTATTAATCTATTAAAGAAAATATTACGCTATAAAGAGCTATTAGTTTATGCAAGAAGATTTTCAAAATAGAAACTTTAAATAAACCTTATCGTTATATAGTTATAATCTCAAACGGAATTTCGAGCCCTCTCAGATTTTACTCCCCTTTTAATCTGTTAGGGCTTTATTTGATTTTTATTATCAGCTACTATCTATGAATTACCAACAATTAGGAGAACATACTATGTCAATATTTAAGAACATGTTCAGTAGTGCGGATAAATGCGTAGCTTCTGTTATAACTGGGTTACTTTCTATATTCGCGCCTGTATGGGTTCCTATCACTGCTGTCGGTGCATTGATACTACTTGATGCTATCTATGGTTATAAAGTCTCTAAAAAATATGGGCATCCTAAGATTGAATCACATAAAGCATGGAAAACTATATGGAAGACTAGAGATGCAGCAGTAGCAATAACTAGTGCGTCAATAATAGATTAGCTGGTAGTAACCTCTATTAACCTGCATGCTGTAGAAATAGTAGCAGGAATGATAGCCTTAGTTGAGTTTTGGTCGTTACTAGAATCATTTAGCGACTTATATCCTCAATGGAAGATATGGAAAATCCTCAAGAAGGTTATAAAAGCAAAAGGAGAGAAATATTTAGATATACCATTAGATAAAGAATTACCAGATGATTCCAATACTGAATTAGATAGTTAATTGGTTTACAAGGAATTTCAGAGCAGTCGCAGTAGGTTTAGTTAGTTTACTTATTGCGACTGTTTTTGTTTAGAACCATTAGCTATAGAAAAAGAATAAAGAGATTGACAGAATAACTAACAATGTTAGAGCTTATGAACAGTTAGCATCCTAGAAGGAATAGTTAAACAGAGTACTATAGCTTACTATAGAAGAACTAAATACTAGTAATGATAGTTTATTAAAAGAAACCAAGGATGCTTAGAAAAAGCTTAAAATCAAAGACAAGAACCTAACTAATATAAATGTAATCAATACCGAGATTAAAGATTCAGTTAGAACTATTATAAAACATAAGTTAATAGATTTTGACGAAGAACTTAAAATTAATCCATTAACAACTATCATAGTTAGTAGAAAGGATTCAATCCTTAAAGCCACATTAGATATTAAGAATCAATAGATTCTGTTTGTAGAAGAGAAGAAAGAATACAAGAATAAGTACCGTAACGGCTTTATTAGGTTCTTGCACTTTGATTGGAAACGTATACGTACCAAAAAATATCAGATAGTTAACAGTAATCCAATAATCAAGGTAACTGATACTCGTGTAATTGAGTTACCAAAATGATAATCAATATATTCAATAATATTAATCAATAATAATATGCATAGAATATTTCGTGTAAAGGCTTACGAAGCAGAACACGGTCCTCACTTCAATGAGGAACATGCCCGTAAAGCTGTAAGTAAAATGGAAAATGAGGATGGTACTCGTGGACCGCATTGGTCTGTAGAAGAAACTACCGCATTAGCTAGTCAGTACGGAATAAATCTGGGTAGCAGATTTAACCGTTATGATTGGTTCGTAGCACTTAACATGGTTTATTCTGATTACTATAAAGTAATTATAAGTATGACTAACTCTAATAGCACTAAGCATTTTGTTGAATTGGCAAAGGCTTGGATCAATGATAAAGACATTGATGAAGGTAAGATGTGGTACTACTATATTTACGTTATGTGTGATAAGATCAGACAAGCTGAAATGGAATGCTATGAGGAAGAAGTTGAAAAGCGTGACAAATACGAAGATGACGATGATGACGAGTTTGAACGCATAGGCTTATTCCGTAGAGGTGGTAGAAGAGGTGGCATGATGCGTGGTGGTCGTAGAGTATATTCTACTAGCAGAGCTAGAGATTATGAAGATGACTATGAACGTATGCTCGAAAGAGAAAAAGAGTACGAACCTTATTCAGAATATGGACGTGGCAAAGCTGTTCGCTACGTTAGATATTAATAAAAATCAATTTTTAAATTAAATCAATTATGTTAGAAGATAGAATTATTGTGCAGGATCGTGGTATTGATGCTGGTCTTGCTGCTTTAATGCAAAACGCTAATAAAGGTATGGATCCGGCTGCTTTGATGGCTATGATGAACAACGGTGGTTTCGGTGGAAACGGCGGTTGGTGGTGGATTTGGATCATTTTGATCTTCTTCTGCTGGGGTGGTTTTGGTGGTAACGGTTTCGGTCGTGGAGGTAATGACGCAGGTCGTTTAGCTTCTCAGCTGAATACTGATGCTAATACCAGCCTGTTAATGCAAGCTATTAATGGCAATAAGGAAGCTATAAGCTCACTGTCTAATACTTTGAATTGTGATATTAATGCTGTTCAGACAGCTCTTAATACTATCAATTCTGGTGTAAGTCAGATTTCTTGTGATACTAAATTGTCTAGCTGTGAAGTAATTAATGCTATTACTTCTGGTAATGCAACTCTTGCTTCTGAGTTGGCTAACTGCTGCTGCACTACTCAGAGATCTATTGATGCTGTAAATAACAATATTACTAAGATGGGTTATGAAAACCAGCTGTCTGTATGCAATCAGACTAACAACTTAGTTAATACTATGAACAGCAATACTTTAGCTCTTCGCGATAGTGGCGCTGCTAATACTCAATCTATAATTGCTAAGTTAGATGCTATGCAGAATCAGGCATTACTTGATAAGATTGACAGTTTACGTGAGAGAAACTCTACACTGCTTACTCAGTTAAGTCAGGAACACCAAACGGCTACTTTCGGTAATATGATTAGCTCTGCTACTGCTCCGATTGTAACTAAGTTGAATTCTTTACAATCAGATGTAGATGGTATTAAATGCAAATTACCTAATACAGTAAGCGTTCCTTATCCGCAATTGTCATGCTATAATCCTGAAATATTTAGAGCTGCTGCTATGGGAGCTTATGCTGGTGATGCAGCCTTTAATGGAGTAGGTTATAACAATGGTTGTGGTTGTGGTTGCTAATAAAGAAAGGAGGTAATTATGTATCCTTTCTATAATGTACAACCGTTATTCCCATTTTGGGGTCCATTTTTATTTGGAAGGCGTCGTAGAAGATTAAATACTATATCTGGAATTCCAGTACTTAAAACTACTGGGGTAGTAGCTACTTCTACTGAAGTAAGATATGACGTTAATTATCAAGAGTATAGAAGTTTACCAAACGAAGGATTGTTCTTTCTGGATGTAAGACAGTCTTCTGCTGAAGCTAGCGCTTCATTACCAGTAGGTTTATCAGATGGTAACAGTGAAAATAATAATCAATCTATGCTTCGCAACGCTCTACAAGAAGATGTACAAGCAGGTGACCTACAACTAAACTTTAGATATTTAATATATTATAATAAATGTAATAATGTCTATTAGTTAGTGAATGCTTATCCTGCAAATATAACCGCACCAGGTGCGTAATAATAAACAAAAGGGCTCTTAATTGAGCCCTTATAAAACTAACTTATTATGTTATTCAATCAATTAAATATAGGTGACAAGGTATATATAATAGAAGTAGTTGGTACATTCAAAAAGACTACTGAGTATAATGAAGGTTCTGTTACTCAAGTAAGTTCAATATATGATGAGCCACTACCACCAGGGTAGTTCCCTATGCCTAATCAACCCAGAAAGAAAGTAGTAGATATAACTATATAGTGTAATGGAGAGACTAAGAAATTTACTATACCTGAAAATAAATCAGTTATAACGGATAATTCTATAGGTCTTACTATATCTACTGATAAACAAGAAATTATAAATATAGTACGTAATCAATATGATACGTATAAGTAGAGGAAAGAGGCAATAGCTAAATGCGATGAAGAAATGGCTAAGTGCCAAGTATTATTAGATAAGCTGGGAGTAGATAATGAACCAGCTAGAGAGAACGATAAAATATTAGAACTATAGAAAGAAGTCAGTGAGTTGAAGAATATAATAAGGAAAGCTAATTAGATGGTTCCACCACCTATGAAGGAAATGCTCCCTTAGGATATGAAGAATGCTATGGATAAGGTTGGTCAATAAGATCAACCTTTTTTTGTTTTAAGCTTGTGTAAGAAACGCTATTAGTTAAGGTAAGGGATTGTAAGCTACAATACGTAAAGTGTCTCTAAACGCCTTAAAATGCGTTATATGGCTTATAACGTTATTAAAATAAATAGACATGTCATTAAAAGAAGAATGGAAAGATATTCCTGGTTACGAAGGTTTATATCAAGCTAGTACATTAGGAAGAATAAAAAGTCTTGGTAGAGTAACTTGGGAGGAGTGGTATGATGGGACTCATGGAAGATGGCACAGTTTTCCTGAGAAAATATTAATTCCTAAAGTAGATAGGAATGATTACTTATCTGTAGGTTTATATAATATTAACAAGAATAGAAAAAGATATCGAGTGCACAGATTAGTAGCAATTACTTTTTTAAGTAATGAAAATAATTTGCCACATATAAACCATAAAGACGAAAATCCACACAACAATAATGTAAACAATCTAGAATGGTGTGATGCAAAATATAATTTGAACTATGGCACTCGAATGGAAAAATATAGAAAAAGTAGGGGAACCAAAGTACATAGATTTGATTTGAGTGATAGTTATATTGATACATGGGATTCTATGAGTTATGCCGCAAAGGTAGTATATGGCAATATTAATAGAGAAGTAGATATAAGAAAAAATTGTTTAGGGAAGATTAACAGAGTGTTAAATTATAAATGGAGATTTGATAATGACGCTTAATGAAATAATTGATAATATACTGCTCATAGCTCGTAATAACAACGTAGCTGAGTCTGAACATTTAAACAGAGCTCAAATAGAGAAATGGGTCATTGGATATAGATCTATGTTGATAAAATAGTAGATCGATAAAGGGCGTGATGTAAGCGAAGCTTATCTTACTACTATAGAACCTATCCATTTAGATCGTGAAGAAACTGTACCAGGTTACTTTACTTATGTGGGAGATAAAGAACTCCCTAAGTTAATAGACTTTAACTATAGACCTGGAGTAATAAATGTACGTGATATGTTTGGTAATATAATTTAGATAGGTAGCCGTACTAAAGCTAAATTATAGAAGTATAGAAAAGCTACGTGTAAAGATTACATTGCGTGGGTTAAGAATAATAGAATATACGTAGATGGTGATTCTAATCAGCTAGAGTATATCAGTGTAGATGTAATAGCTGAAGATCCTACAGAACTTAATGCTTGCTTTGATCCAGACAACGAGTTTCCTATACCGTCTGCAATGATACCAACTATTACATAGATGATATTAGAGAGAGAATTACGTTTTATGATTACTATGCCTAGTGATGATACCAATGATGCGCATGATGATACATAGAACAGAGTTAGTAATAAATAATTGATATATGAAATATTAGAGAAAGAGTTATACTACTACTGATTTCTATGAAAGCTATAAATAGTACATAGAACCTAATACTCCATACGATATTGACTTATAGACATATAAAAATATCATTAATGACTATTTTTAGTACATTAGAGATGAGGTGATGTACAGTTGTAAAGAGTTCAAGTTTCCATGTAGATTAGGTACTTTACAAATCATTAAACATTAGCCAAAAGAATTCACAGGCAAGAGTCTTAGATGGGACTGGAAAGCTACAAAAGAATTAGGCAAACCAATTTATTTACTTAATGAACACAGTAATGGATGGAAATATCGCTTTTATTGGTCTAAAAAAGATAGTTTATTAACAAATAAAACTAAATATCAATTCATTGCTAGCAGAGACAATAAAAGAAATCTAGCTAAAATAATTTTCAATCGAGAACATGACTACATTGAACTTTAACAATATAAACAAATTAGAAAAAAGAGCTGGCATATATATGATATAGAATTTATTAAATGGTCATAAATATGTTGGTAGTACTAATAACTTTAAAAGAAGGTTGACAAAACACAGATCCGAACTCAGAATGAATAAACATCATTCTATTTCATTACAAAGAGCGTATAACAAGTATGGAGAAGACAAGTTTGTTGTAGTAATTTTAGAAGTATGCTAGCCTATTCATGATACATTATTATTTCTTGAATAGAAATATTTAGATTTAAATCCAGAATATAACTGCGTTAAAAGAGCTAGTAGAAAATACTCAAATATTCCTATATTAAAACAAGAAAATAAAGTAAAACGTAAGGTCGAACAATATACATTATCCGGAGAATATGTACGCACTTTTGATAGTATATCAGATGCTGCTAGATATATTGATGAAAACAATTATTTTAGTATACGCACCTGTATAACCGATTGTTGTTGCGGTAAGTTGACAAAGGCTGTAGATTATTTATGGAAATACGCAAACGACAATAGAGATATAGCTCAGGTGGTTAGACAGAAATAGCCAAGAGGTATTAAAGTCGATTAGTTAGATCTTAATGGAAACTATATTCAAACTTTTTCAAATATGACAGAAGCTGCAAAATATTGTGGTTCTATATCCAATAGGTCTACTCTCAATAAAGTATGTCGTAATCAAAAGAAAACTGCGTTTGGATTTAAATGGAGATATAATTATGATAAATAATAGAATGATATCCTCTAAAACTGTAATAGCGAAGGCTATTGCTGATTTCAATTTATCAGAGGATTAGATAAGAATATCAGATTGGAGAGAGTGGCTACTTGAGGGAATGCTTAAGATTGGAGCTATATAGTAGTTTGAGCATAAAGTAGAAATACTTCCAATAGAATGTCACCAAGTATCATTGCCTTGTGATTTGTATAAATTAGATTAGGTAGCATACTCATACTGCTGTAATGGTGGTTGGTTACCTATGAGAAAAGCAACATCCAGTTTTGGTGTATCTCACGATAATCAATGCTGTAGTAAAGCTTGTATGTTGATACAGGATGCAGCTATGTTCCCATTGGTTAAGAATATGTTTAATCTTACTAATGATAGAGAAGCATTAGACAAGTTAAATGAGGATAATAACCTTAGAGAAACATTAAGTGCATTAATAAACTAGAATACTGTGCCTACAGCAAACGGTAGATATCTAGGTAATAGAATAGGTCACAAAGATGGTACTATGTATAGTTACGATTTATAGTATATGACTAAACCTGGTTATATAATGACTAATGTACCTAGAGGATATATTAAGGTATCTTATTATGCTATATATACTGATGAAGATAGTATGCCCATGATACCAGACTTAGAATCTTATAAGGAAGCTTTATTATGGTATCTGGGAGTTAAACACTTTTATCCTCTTAAATTAAAAGGATAGATAAGCCAACAAGATTACTATGATATGAGAAATAGTTGGAATTTTTATCGCAAATAGGCCTATGCCGAAGCCATGATGCCAACAGCAGATGACTTGATCAATGTGAAGAACACCTGGCATAAGTTATATCCGGAGATGAATGATCACGATACTTTCTTCAGTACTAGTGGCGAAGAACAGATATTATATAACCAAGATAGCGCATTAAGATTGATATGATAAGTAATACTGCACAAGTCAATACATTTACGGGTGGTCTTAATATGGACTAGGACGTAAATTTGATACCGGATACTCAGTACAGATATGCTGAGGATGTTCGTGTTATCACTAATGATGGAGGAACTACAGGAGTATTACAAAGTATAGAGAATCCTAGAAGATACGATACTATTATACCTAAAGATGAGACAATAATAGGTACTACTACTATAAATGATATTGCAGTAGTAATAACTAAAACATCTGATAACATTAATAAGATATACAGATTAATGGGGTTTGATACTAATATGCCTCAAATCAAATTAGTATGTAAAGGAGCTTTAGGATTATGTGAAGATTTATCTAAAAATCCTACACTAAGTATTGTAGGTAACTATGAATCAGATACTAATATAAAGATATACTTTACTGATGGAAACAGTCCTATTAAGATTGTTAACATAATGAGTAATAAGTATATAGATAATTCTAATCTTATAGATGAGAATGGTAACATAATCAATCCTGGTTCATTAGAAATAACTCCAGTAGTAAGTTTATTGCCGTTTAAATTCCGTTGGTTATCTGAAGGTAACCTTAAAGCTGGAATGGTAACATATTGTTATCAATTATTCAATGTGCATGGTACTGAAACAGTTACTTCTCCAATGAGCGAGCTAATTCACTTAACAAATAGTGTAACTAGCCAAGGTAGTTCTGAATATAAAGGTACTGGTTTAAATAAGTCATCAAATAAATCAGTAATGCTATCTACTGAACTATCTCTCTAGGACTTTAATAAGTTGAGAGTAATCCGTATATTCTATGAACAGAACAACTCTACTCCTGTTATTAGTATAGTAGATGAAATAGATATTCCAGATGGTCAAACAGATATTCAGTATGTAGATTATGGTTCTACATTAAGCGATATATCTATAGATGAGTTTAATGCTATGACTGGTTATTAGTTTATAGCGTAGACTCTTGCTAAAATGCAAAATAGATTGTTCGCTGCTAATGTAACAGAGAATACTTGGATACCAGAAGATGAAGATGGTAATGACTATGATGCTAGAGCATATAGAGCTAATTCAGAAGGAAGCATATAGTTATTATCTAGTTTAGATAGTAATAATATTCGTCTATCTATAACAGATGATGAAGCTATAAAACGTATTCCTATTACTCATGACTGTATAAATCCCTTTAATAACACAAAGTATACAAAGGATGCATCTAATTCCTAGAATGTATATATATACAATAAGGAAGGTGAATTAGGTGGTTATGGTATTAATATAGAATATTCATTCATAACTACAGATATAAATTTAAGTAATAAACAAGATAAGTTTAGATTAGATCAATCTTGTAGTATGGATGTATCTACTGTTAGAAACAATACTAGATATATCAATAGAGGTACAGACAAGATGCCTGAGATAGTACAACCTACTAAAGAACAGTAGAACAATTCATATATACCTAACTATGCTGATCCTTATATAGCTGCTAATTATAGAGGTTACCAAAGAGATGAGATATATAGATTTGGTATAATATTCTACAATGATAAATCGGTAGCTTCTCCTGTACTCTGGATAGGGGATATTAGAATGCCTCACGCTTCTCAAATGCCTCCGTTTAGATATGAGAACAATACTCTTATAGGTAATGCTTTGGGCGTAGAATTCAAAGTAAAGAAGATGCCTGTAGGTGCAGTGAGTTACGAGATAGTTCGTTGTGATAGAACTGAACGTGATAGGACTGTAGTTATGCAAACAGTAGGTAGTTACGTATATGAGTATAGAATTCAAGAGCAGGATAAATATGTAGGATAGGGATCTGAATTAGATAGTAGTTTGGAGATGAGACCTACTCCTTTCTTCTGTAGTTTGATTGGTGAACAATTAGCAATATCAACAGGTACAGCGGAAGATATTGGTAATTTCTCTCTTACTATGAGAGTAAATGATTATATACGTTTAGTATCTCCAGAAATATGTGTACAGGGTGATGATGCAACTAAACTGTTTGAAGGAAGTGTGTACTTAGATGGTATAGGTTCATACTACTCTCCATTTGTAGGTGGTAAAGTAAACGACAGTAAGTTTGATGATTTTAAAGATAACTATGTAGATGGTAATACTATTGGTAATAGTGTAAGTCGTAGTATATTTGCTGCGGCGGATTACGTTACTCAGATAGATGGTAGAGTATTACAGCAAGATACTGTGCCATATGTAGGTTATGGTAGTAGATGGGGTCTTAACGTACTGGCTGTGGGATTCCCTTATCAAGATAGTAGAGGTAATAAGGTATACCGTGGAGCATCAATAGCTAAATATTTCGTTCCAACATTTGGGCAATCTCAATCTACATCATATATTGAAGATGCTAAATATCCGCCTAACATAGACTATAACATGTATGGGGCTCCAGATGTAGTGGCTAAAAGAATAAATGTTGGTAATAGAACTTATACTAATTACTCTATGTCTGACTTTATTCACAATGATAATCAATCATTACAAGGTCCAGCTGGTCCGTGTATCATAGCTCATGTACCTGAATTATAGAATGTATTCTCTGGATTTAATAGTGTACCTACTAACAAATACCCAGAGCTCCATCCATTTGATTCTACTAATGCTATTCCTGTATTTAATGTTAAACGTGATGGTAATTCTATATATGGTGGTAATACATTCTCATCTAGATAGAATTCTGTATACATAAGTATAGCAGCACATGATAGTAAGTATGTATTTGGAGGAGATACGTATCTAAGTCTATTGGATTATCCAAATACTATGTTATTCCAATTGCCTGATGCTAAGGAATGGGACGGAATGAAGAATTACATAGGTGCTTATATACCATTTGAAAGTTCTATTAATATGAATTTATTCCACGGAGATCAGATTCATAGAACAGTAACTAGTTCAAATTTTGCAGACTCTTGGTTGCAGTTAGAGCCTACTTAGATGTAGGATATACACGTACAAGATCTTCCTTACTTTGTATATAATTCTGTTTATTCCGCATAGAATACTGGTAAATTATATGTACCTAATTCTATGTACGCTGATAAAGATGTAAAGTATACTAATAGAATATTAACTTCATAGGCTAAGACTAATAATGAAGTAATAGATTAGTGGTCTAAATTCAAAGTAGCTGATTACTTAGATGTAGATAATCAGTGGGGAGACATAACCAATCTAAAAGTATTCAAAGATAGACTGTTCTATTTCCAAGATACTGGAGTAGGAGTAGCTTCTGTCAATGAAAGATCACTTATTACTGACGATAATGTAAATCAACTAGTATTAGGTACTGGTGGTATATTAAGTAGATTCGACTACGTAACTACTACTAATGGTTCGTCTATTAAGAATGACAAGAGTATAATTAATTCAGATAATGTGCTTTATTGGTACGATTATGATAAGAACGAAATATGTTCTTATACAGGTCAAGTAAGTTAGTTATCTAAAGAAAAGCAGGTACAATCTTACTTTAATAAAAACATTAAAGAAGATAGGGGTAAAGCTATGTCCTTATTTGATAAGAAGTATAATGAGGTATGGTTTAATGTACTAAATAAACCACTAGTATTTAATGAGTAGTTAGGTAGATTTACATCTTTCTACACATTTAACCCTAAATGGTCGTTACCTATTTCTGATAGAGTAGTAGCAATAAAAGACAACGAATTGCATACTATACATGATACTGGAGTAATAGGGTTAACTCCTTTAGATAGAAAAGCTAAATTAGAAATAGTTATTAATAAGAATGCTCCTTATACTAAAGTATTTGATAATGTTAGATTACAAGGAGAGTTTAGAGATGGTAATCAAGAGTCTATTAAGGACGATATCATAGATTATATGAAATTCAGTACTAAACACCAAGAAGCCATTAGAGAACACACTGAAGAAGAACTTGATGAAGAAGGAAGTGTAATTACTCCTGAACAACATATAATAACCGATTATAGAGAAGATACATTTAGATTCCCTATACCTAGAGCAGATAAGAATGAAGATGCGTTATCGTTACCTGCCAGGTTAAGAGGTAAGTATATGATATGTGATTATGAGTTAGATTCTGATATAGATCACACTTTTGAAATACCATAGATTACAACAACATACAGAAATTCATTAATTTGATATGAAAAGTAAAAAGAAAACAAAAGTACCAGCATACGCATTTGGAACTCAATTCAAAGAAATTGGGGGTAATATGCTTGAAAATGCTCCTGATATATTAAATACTTTAACTACTCCTTTTTAGAAATCTAACGCTACTACAGGGGGGCAAGCTGCTACACAATCTGTAAGTGACATAGCCAGTGGTGCAGCTACTGGTTTCCAAGTTGCTGGTCCAATTGGTGCTGCAGTAGGAGCAGGTATAGGGCTAATAGGTAGATCCGGTGAAGAGGCTAGAATGACTTCTTTTACTGATTATGATGAAGGTAGTCTTGGTAGTGGTCTAATTGGAGCATTTAGTAATAGAAAACTTCGTAGGAAAAGAGCAGCAATTAAGAAGAATGCTTATGGTAATAGAGCCGCTGTACAAGGTACTAATTACCTACAAAGTGAAGCATATGAAGATATGATAGGGATGAACACTGATACTATGGCTAATGGAGGAATGTCCTCTTCTCTAGCGTATGTAGATGATGGTGAATTAATATAGACTCCCGATGGAAGTATAAGTAAAGTACCAGAGAATAATAAACCTACTGACAGTAATTTAGTTAGTTTACCTGAAGGTAGTAGAGTATTAAGCGATAAGCTTAAAGTACCTGGTAGAAAAGAAACATTTGCACAACTTGGTGAGAAAATGATGGCAAAGAAAAAGAGTAAATATAATGACAGATTTGCAGAGAATGCAGCAAAACTAAATGAAATGAATAATAATATGATTCATGATTAGTTATTTGCTATGCAGGAATCTGTTAAACAAAGTAAAGGTATTAAACCTAAAACTAAGTAGATACAAGCTGCTGCTTTAGGCGATGAAATTAAACCTGGTTTAGGAGATAGAATAGTAGATGCTATCTATAATCCTAATCGTAAATGGGGAGCTAGTGTACAGTGGGGAACTGGCAATAATCAATGGTATCATGTACCTGTTAATCCTAGTAATACTCAAACTGCATCAACTACAACTCCTACAAGTGTTAGTAGTACTTCAGTTAAAAGACATAGAACCACTCCTTCTACAAGTACAGGATTAATTGATGAAGGCAAACCAGAATTACCGTTTACTTGGTATGACGCTCCAACAGTAGAATCTGTGTATGATACAGACTATGATACTGTAGAGTCTCCTAGTGCTACACCTAATGATATTAGTTATAGAGAAACTAGAGCAGACAGACGTAATAAATTATTTGATAAAGTAGGAAGCGCATTGTCAGGGATAGCTTCTTTAACTCCTGTTATGTCTAATCTATTTACTGGTAGACCTGAAACAGTTGATGCAGTATATAATCCTTATGCTACTAGTATTAGTAATACGATGCGTAGACGTAGATATGATATTAGCCCTGCTATTGAAGATTTAAATCGTAATAGAGCTACTAGTAATTATAATGCTGGTCAGATTAATACTAGTACTGGAGCTAATTTAGCTTATAGATTACAGTCAGCTGTTAATACTGACAGAGCTATAGCTAGTTTAAGATCTCAAGAAAGTAATGTTAATAACCAATACTTAGGTGATTATGCTAATACTATGAATAGTTTAGGACAGCAATGGGTTAATGCTACGAATATGGCTAATGAAGCTAATGCTCAGAATAGAGCTACTGCTAGAAATATACGTAGAGCTGGTTTAAGTCAGTTAAGCCAATGGGCTCAGAATAGAGAGTTAATGCGTAATCAGGAAGCTAGAGATAATGCAATGTTAGCTATGTATGCTCCATTTTTGCAATCTGGTTATACAGCAGATACTATTAGACAGTTTAATAAATGGTTAAGAAAAGGAGGTAACAATGTAGGCTAATAGATATGATAGAGCAGCGGAAGCTCCTATATTAAATACATATGTACCTATTAACTTTGGTGAATTATATAGAATAGGGGCAGCGTAGAAGCAAGCTGTAGATGAGGCTGCACAATAGTTTAATACTTAGTTACAAAAGTTTGGAGAATTTAGATCACCATCTGCAATAGACACATAGAATTACTACAATTTAACTATTAATCGTCAAGATGTACAAGATGCTATTAATCAAATAGTTTCTAATCCAGATGCCTTAAAAGATGCAGGTTTTCGTGCTAATTTACAGTCGATTATTAGTAATACAGATTATGGATCATTGAGTTTGCTTAAAGAAAGTGCTGATAATCTTAGAGCTGGACTTGAAATGAGAGCTAAAATGGAAGCAGAGGGTAGATATAAACGAAGCTGGGATTCTGCAAATATACCTAATTATGATACTTTAGGTAGTAAAAGAGTATTTGATCAAATTACCCCATTACGTTATATGACTGCAGATGAACTAGCTAATCCTTACTTTAGTAATCTTAAACCTAGTTCAATAGGGTCTGTATGGAAAGATGGAGTCAAATACAATAGAGTAGGCATTACTTATGATACATTGTACGATATTGCAGATGCTAAGTTTAATGATTTAATTAGTACGCCTTAGGGTCAACAGTATTATAGAGAAGCATTAGACGCTTCTGGAGGTAATACTGAATTAGCTAGATAGAGATTCGTAGGAATGATAGCTGACTCACAGAGAGATAGAATTGTGAATCAAGATACTGTAGATCCATATTGGTTAGCTATGGCTAAACAAAGTAACAGGGGCAGTAATGAAGAAGTAATAAGACCTAATCCTACTAGATTAGATTTCTTAAACGATAGCATTACTAGAAATACTATGTCTGGTATAGGTAATAAATTTAATAGTTATAGAGATTATATATCTAGTTTGATCACTAAGTATCCAAATAGTAAAATTGCGGATGATGCGCGCAAAGGTCTGCGCAATATAGATAGAATGCAGAATGAATACGGATCCATGGTATAGGCAGCTAATGAGTATAGTGCTAGATATAGACAAACTGGTAATGATGAAGATTATGTAACAGCAGTAGCTGCTAGCAACAGAGCTCAGCAGTTATAGAGTTAGATGGTTGGTTTAGCTAGCAAACATGTAGTAAGAGATGAATTTTAGAGAGTAGCTGGTTTCTCTCCATTAACTAGTCAAGATAGTAAAGAGTTTAATACTAAATCTTATTTAAAAGGAGTAAATTCTGCACTTAACAAAGTAAGCGCTCCTGTTGGTCTACTTGACAAAGACGACTTATTAACGGGTGTTGGAGCATTATCTACAGAAATACAAGATAGTGACGGTATTAAACATTAGGGATATCAATTTAACACTACAGAAGGATTCTTATTACCAGAAACGGTATTTAGTATGATTGCTGGCAATGAAGGACCTGGTAGAAGAGCTCGTAGAGATGCCGGTATAGGAAGAGACACTAGTTTTCCATTTAGAGAATTAGTAGAAAGTGGTCAGTTAAGTGGAGTTCAATTTATACCAAATAATAAAGTAGTAAAGACTGGACCTGGAAGTATGGCTTTATCTGGCAAACTTAGAATACCCAAGGAAAGAATTGAAGAATCATTAGGAACAGGCATGTGGATAAATAATCCCATATGGTTTAATGAAATGGCCTCTAGTTATTCTATGCCATTTGGTAGACAGACTACTAAAGGAGCTCTCAAACAACAATTTGGCGCTTCTAAAGTAACTGAAGTAGTAGGCAAAGATGGAGTTGAATACTATGAAGTAGATGCTTATAGAACGTTACCAAATTCATATACATCCTCAGAATATTGGCAAAGAGTAAATCAAAGATGGCAAGGCGGATCTTCTAGCGGTATTGGAGGATCTTCTCAAGCTAAAGATGAATACCAGACATCAGCACAACAATTATTAGGTAGATAAATATGGCAAAGAAAAAGAAAGTATACGATACATCGTTAATAGATGGTATTAGACAAAGAACGGCAATGTATGACGCTATGATAGCTCCTCAGATTAATACTGAGGAGTATATGCATCGTATGGCTAATCCAGATGCTAACTATGAAGAAGCACCTGATAATTATGGCTTTACAGATTGGGCTTCTAACGCGTTCTATGATTGGAATTTAACGAAAGCACAAACTGAAAGAGACGCTAAGTTAGGAGAGTATATAATGGCTGATTAGGATTATAATACCTTAATCAGCCTAAAAGATTATATAAACTCTAGTAAAGCAGTAATAGAATTATCTAGACAGTTAAGTCAGGACCCTACTAATGAATAGTTAAAATAGCAGTTATAGGAAGCCTCTTTAATGCAAGTTAATAATAAATCTGCATATGATACTGCTATATCTGGTAAATTCAATAACAATTATCTTAATAGTTATATTACAGGTAGTCTTAAACAAGGCAATCTAGATAACACATTAATAGAAATAGACAAAGAAATCAATCCTATTACTAGACCTGACGGTAGTATGTAGGATGATAATATCTACAATAAGAGAATAGTCTCTCTCAGAGATGCTGAAATACAATCCGATAAGGCTAAACGTTTCGATGAAAAATTAACTTCACAGTACTATAGAAAAAATAAAGAGAAGTCTGGTATGGATTTTTCCGATATAGATACATGGTTATTTAAATTACCTGGTCTATTAGGTTCTAGTGCCGCCTCTGTAGGGTCTTCTATATTAGGTACTTTATCTGCCTACTACGCAGCTAGTGCTGGAAACCCATTAGTGGCGGGAGCTGCAGCTTTAGTATCTATAGGTTCTAATTTATATAGTAGAGATCAAGAATCTAAATCTGAAGTATTTCAGAACTACAAGCAATCCGTAAAGAATTCAGCTAAGAAATTAGGAGTAGATGAAGACGTATTAGCTGATGCTAAAATTAAAATGGCGCAACAAGGCTATAGTACAGAACAAATTAATGATGATGAATATGTATATGATCGTATACTTTCTGGAGATATCAAGATAAACAATAGAAAGTTTAATAAAGCTATGTTAGATAATAGAGAAGGTTTAAGATCTTTATATATAGATAATATGGCTTTATCAATTAGTGACGTAGCTCAACAAGCAATTGAAGTAGTGCCTATAGGTTCTGTGGCTAAAAAAGTAAAAGGTTTAAAAACTTTAGCTGAAAAAGGTGCAAAATTAAGAAAAGGTTTACAAGAACAATTATCTAATCGAATAGATGATATAACTTCATTCGGTTTAGATAATGTTGGTAGATTACCTATAAGAACTAAACGTAGAGCTATTACTGATTTAGGTGGTCGTATATTAGTATCTGGTATACTAGAAGGAGCTGAAGAAGGTATTCAGTACATTAAAGGATAGAGATATATAGACAATAATTTTGATGCTGATCCAAATCTAGTAAAGAGTTTTATACGTAACATTGGTACTGGAGCTCGTGCTGTATTTGCAGCTATTACTCCGTGGGATCCTGTGTATTCAAATGATTAGGAATTCATGGAAAACTTTAAAGGCGGTGCATTGTTGGGAGGTTTAATGACTACTGTATACGGTGCTCCATCTGCAGCAATACAAATAAATAATCAATTACCTACTGACCAATTTGTATCTGCTTTGTATGCAGAATAGATGGATGCTAAAGATAGAGTTAGAAAGAATGCCATGTATAGTAGTTTCATTAGAACTGGTAAATATGATAACCTTATGAGTTCTTTTGATGAAGCTGAAAATATAGTATCTAGAACAGAAGGATTAGATATACAGGATATATAGAACGAGAGAAAGAGGGCAGAACTCATTAGAAATATGTATACTTCTCCTGTCACTATGGGTCAAGCAATGAAAGCAGGAATAGATCCTAGAACAGAAGAGTATGATGTATTTGTAGCATTAAAAGAACACCACGAAGCGTTACTTACTGAAGCTGCTAATAATAGAGCTAATATAACATCAGAGGTAGACTAGTTAATGTATAGTCCTGAAATATCCCAGTATATATCTTCTATTAAGCCTGATGTAACCCCTGATCAAGAAGTAGCTATTCGTAATTTAATCAGATTAAAATCACAGACTGAGTTATATGATCAACTCATAACTGATTATACCAGTAATGGTAACAAGCTGTCTGAATTAGAGAAAAATACGGGCATACGTACTTCTAAGTCTGATGTTATCAAATTTAAACATTTGTTAAATAAAGATAAACAGCAGATAGACGCTGTTTATCAATAGCTGCGTAAAGAAGCAGAAGATTTAGGTATTACGGAGTAGCAGTTGAGTGTTCCTAATATTCATTAGACACTTAAAGACTTGCAAGAAAAAGAAATTATAGCAAATCTTGACTTTGAAAGAGCTAAGGCTGAGAGAGATGCTATGAATAGTCCTAAAGGAGCTATAGCAAAAATCAATAAGTGGCTAGATGTGGAAGATCAGGAAGATACTTTTGTATAGGAGTTGGATGATTTATACTCTGGAAAGAAGCAAGAGGATGAAGTAATAGATAGTGAAGAAATAACTCCAGAACCTGTAGAGGTTACAACAACACCTGAAGTTACCAATCCTGAACCTACCATTGCTGCAGAAAGTAAAGCGTAGGATACTGCTGAAGATGTAGCAACTGAACCAGAAGATATAACAGAGGCAAGATAGAACGCTAGTGCAATACGTAATAAATACTTTGAACAAGAAAGGAACTCTAAAGGAGATGTTGTTCTTGTACCTAGTACTAAATACAAAGCTGGTAAATCGTATGCTGATGCAGGTCAAGCTATGAAAGATATTTATTCTTACCTATATCCAAATAGGTAGAATTATCAGGAGTATAGTGCATCTAAGTTTATGGAGAATTCTGAAGATGGATTAAAGAATCTATGGGAAGATATGAGAGATACTAGAATGTAGTTAGAAGAAGAGCTGTATACTAATGGTAATTCTAGTAAAGCTAATAGACTAGCAGATACTCTTAACTCTCAAGTTGAATTGTCAAAGTTTATTATTTAGAGTCACAGTAAAATAGCGCAACGTATAAAAGATTAGGCTCCTGCTAGACTTGAAGAAATGAAGCAAACTAGATAGGAGGAGCAATAGGCTGCAGAAAAGTTAGAGGAAATAAAATCAGAAGAAAGATAGAAAGTAGTAAAGCAGAATGACGATACTCCTACTAAGAGTGCAGATGCTATTCCAGAAGTACCTGCTACACCTACACAAGAACAGCCAACTCAAGCAGAATTACCAACATTAGCTAGTATAATGGGTGATTGGCTAGGAGCAGAAGCAGCTAGTAGTTTGCAACAGTCACAGCAGCCTCAGCAGGAATAGATACCAGTAGAATAGCCCACTACTGTAAATACATAGGAATTAACATATGATAAAGATGAAGACCCATATTCTCATGAAATTAATTACAGATTAAGTGAAGGTTCTAGAGATGCTAATGGTAATTACATTAGAATATCTAAGAGATATCAAGGAATGGAAGACTACCTTAATGATGATGATTTATCGTTAGTAAGTAGTAAACCTGACTTTATACCGGAAGTAATGAACAACGGGGTTCACTTTGAAGTACACGATTATACTAATAAAGACGGAAAAGTAGAACCTGCTATTTATGCTATATTTGATTACAAAGGTAAAAAATACGCCGGAGCTATTAAAACTGTTGAAGGTGGTCTTAGAGGTAGATATAGCCCGTTTAATAGGCTACCGTTTGAAAAATAGACTAAGATTGTAGATAATCTGGTCAGATTGAGAAATAAGATTATAGAACTGTATGAACAAACTAAAAAGAATCCAAACCTTGAGGTAGTTCCTACAGCTCTTAGAGCTACTACTGGAAGATTTAGAAATGAAAAAAATCCAGATAACAGCCCTAAGAATAGAAGCTTACTAGATTCAGCATGGTTAACTATAAAAGATCCATTTGAGATAACCCCAGATAATACGTAGATAGGTATAACTACTGGTCCTATAAACAATGAAGTAATAAGATTAAGAAACACTATATTATCTGTAAAAGGTGGTAGTCTTGGTCAACCCATGTGGGTATTAAAAGTTCCTAGATTAGATGGCGAATACGATACTAAATTAGTTAAATTAAACCATTAGACATTTGCGGACAAACCTCAAATAGCAGATCTAATATTGAATTTAGTCACTAGTAATGAACAATTCTATACTGATGCTAAAGGAGTTAAGACTAATATTAGACCTATTGATATATTAGATTTTATAGTAAACTTTGGTCCTCATACTGCTGTAAATCCTAATGATACCAGATTTACTCCCCAACAGATTCAAGCCAAACAAAGAAAACAATTTTTTGTAAATGATAATGGCAACTTAGTAATAGGTAATACTAGCTATAGTATAAGTGACTTAGTTAGTCAACCGGATATTAGACAACAAGCTAAAAATTATATAATGTCTAATTTCCATTGGAATATAGATGAACAAGCACTTAATACTTATTACTTAGGAGGAGATTTACAATCACAAGTAACAGATCCTAGATTTAAGTCAGTTGCTGCGTTCTTAAAGAATAGCAACATAGATAAGCTTACTATTATCCCTGGTTTAATAGAGTTAGATTAGAGTGAATTTGGTATAATTCCAGGAAGTAATGGTCGTAAAACTATCGACAGTAAACATCCTAACGGTATGAGTACTTTAGGATGGTATATCAAACAAGGTATATTACTTACTGACATAGCTGATGAGTTATGGGATTCTAATATATATGTTGATGATGTAATGTTAGCAGATAAAACTGCTGAAAAGATACAGTAGCAAGCTCAACAAAAGGTAGAGAAAGAATACGAAGATCCTATTAAAACTAAAGTATTTACTCTACCAGATGAAAGTGGTAAGTAGACTTCTGTGAATATGGCAGATATATTTGCTATATTAGATGGGAAGAAACGAGGCCCTAATATGGAGGTAGAAGTATAGGAAGACAATACTCTATGGGTAAATGAAAGAATAGATCCAGAACAAGCCAAAGAATGGTTAAGTTCTACTTTTGGAACATCTCCTCAAATTATTCCTACTATAATAGATGTTACAGAAGCTGGTACAGCTGTAGTAGGTAGAGTAATAGAAGATTCTGTATTAATTAGTAATTTTGCTCCTGTAGGTACAGAGTATCATGAAGCATGGCATAGAGTTTCTTTACTCTTGATAGATAATAAAAGAAGAGAAAGAATCTATAATAGAATGAGAAAAAAGAATCCTCAAATGACGGATTCTCAAATAGAAGAGGCTTTAGCAGATCAATTTAGAGACTTTATGTTAAATGAAGCTGGGAGCTATGCTTTTGATACTAAGAATTGGTTTAGAAGGATTTTAGATTTTATTAAGCTGTGGGCTAGAACTGGTCAATATGCATTAGCTAAGATATATTCTGATATTAATAGGGGAAAGTTCTATGGAATTAAGCCTAACGAAGAGAATGTAAATAGATTTAGACAAATATATGGTACATCTGGTCCTAATCTAGAAGTAGCTGGTTATGAGTTAAAAACAATTACTCAATACAATCAATTTGATAATATAATCAAGTCTCTCACATATGCATTCTTTAGAGTAAATGGGCAAACTACAGTGCCTAATATTGAATATTCAGCATTGGCTGAGGATAATCAACAATTTGAAAGGCTTAAGCTTATTATAGAAGCGCAAGCTAGAACTTATCCTTCTCCTGTAATGGATGAGATTCTTGAGAAATATGAGACTGTATTTATGCCAACTATAGCTACTAGATTAAAACAACTAGGTATTAGAGCTATAGATCGTAATGAGGATGAAACTATAAGTGATATAGAAGAGGGAGCAGAAAGAGTTAATATAGGGTAGCATACTGTAGAGGGAATGAATGTATCTATTAAGGATAATGCTCCTGCAGAGGTTAAGTTCTTCTTCCAAACCATACCTTTATATGAAATTAGCCCAGATGGCTCTATGTCTATGAAGATAGATCCTATTACTCATTTTGCTAATTTTGTTGATGCTAAAACTGCATGGGACAATATACTTAAAGATTTGTCCGGGTGTCGTACTATAGCTAATATAGTTGATAAGGTAGCTACTTATGCTCAAAATGGTAGTGCTTTTCATTCTGCTTTATTATTTAAACTTAACAGACTGATTAAAGATTCTAATCAGAAAGAAGATTTAGTTAAGGCTGCTGATGCTGAAGCTATGCTTACCAAAATAGAGACAGTGGTTACCTGTGATATAAACAATTATGTAACTGCTAAGATAAGTAAAGATCCAGAGACTGGTTTTATTAAGCATGAACTCGTAGACAACACTGTCGATGTTAAGGCAGCTACTTACCCTAAAGTATGGTCTCAAGCATTATTTACTAATGCTGGATTATTTAAATACGATAAAGAAGGCGTAATAATAGCCGAAGAAGGATCTAAAAAAGCTCTTGATACTGTAATTAAGAATTTTAATAGTGTTATAACTGCCTTTAGAAACAATAAAGGTATACTTAAGATAGGAGATAGAAATATTGATTTGCACGAAACATCTAACTAGAAAATGCTTAAGAAGTATTTAGTTAACATGTTTAATGTAATAGGTATCGGTATTGATGTACCTACTATAGACAAGATGTTATTATCCGGTAGATATGGTAATCCTAAATCAGATGCATTTACCCTTATTAGTGAGTTCTCCAGTTCAACTGTTAATTTCGGTGGTATTCCAAAAATAGTAAGTGTACTTGAAGCAATTAAAAATGCTATAAATAGCGATAGTACTATTAAAGAAATTAAGGTAAATGATATAACTGTTGATCCTACATAGGTATGGAATAACATAGGCTACGTTAAAGAGTTAGCTAATTATTATGCGTTTACACATGCTACAGATAATAGTTTGAGTAGCTATGGTCCTGATGGTAATTCTTATTATATGGTATCGCAGAATAATTTTGCTAAAGATAGACTTAATGAAATAGTATCAGATCCTACTGTATTCTAGGAATTAGAATCTGTAGTTTATAATGAACATTCTATTATATTGTAGGCAGTTAGAGGAGGTAATAGGAATCTATCAATGGAAACCTTTATTAACTTTAAAGATACTACTACTGGAGATAAAGGTAGAGATTATCATGGCATTACTGACAGAGAGGACTATATAGCTAAAATGACAGCTGTATTTAATAATAGAATAATATTCCCTACAGTAGCAGATAAGAAAACATATCATTTCATTAAAGGAATAACATTACCACACGAACCTATTAGATTCAATAATAATAATGGTCAAACTTTTGTTCAGTATGGCGAACAAGCTATGGACTATCTATTAGGTTATTGTTACGATGAACTAAACCAAATAGAGTTGTGCTTAAGACAGATAGATGATGATCCTAATCATTATAATCCAGAAACTGGATTACATTATAATGATGATGGTACTATAAATAATGATTGGATTGAGCCATCTAGACGTATTAAAAACTTCCATACTCCTAATAAATATGATTATAAAGATAAAGATGGAGTTGAGCATACTGTAACTTTAGAAGGTAATGGAGCTAGATTCTTATTCTTGACCGGTATATATACTAATAAAGGTTTTGTTAATTTCAATGACCCCACTAAATCAGCTAAAGAGTGTTTACAGTTAGCTAAAGATTATTTCTTTAATACTTCTCCAGAAACACAAAAAGCTTTCTTAGCTGGATTAATTAATCGCAGGGTAAAGAAAGAACTAGAATACGCTAGAGATCTTGGTTTAATTACTATGAATGATCAAGGCAATATATGGAGTATACGTAATGTGTTGCTTGATGATAATGTAGTAACAGAAAGATCAGCTAGATACTAGAGTTTAGATAGCGCTAATGCAGAGGCATATGCAGTATTCGATATGATATCTGACTATGTAATAAATAGTATAATATCTATTCAAGAAATAGAAAAGCTATTCAGTGGTTCACCTGCGTATTACAAAGTAAAGTATGATAGAGAGGGTATAACAGACGTATCTATTGACAAAATCAAACGTTTAGGTTCTTTGACATCAACTGGTTTGAATAATAGATTAGACTTCTTTAATGATCCAATGCGTGATGAATATGTAGTTACAGAGCTTAAAGATCACGAAATCATGGATAAACAATACCATGAGTATGAAGGTTTGTTCTATAGGGCAAATATAAAAGAAACTATATAGGAAGTACTTGGAGAAGAAGTTTGGAATGAGATAAAAGATCTTAGCATACGTGATATAGAGAAGTAGTATCCTGAAGAAACTAAGATTGCTAAATAGGCTGCTAAGGTAGCTGTGGCTGGTTATAAGAAAGGTGTTAATGTAGCTGATGCTGCTGTATATATAAGCCCTAATATGACTAGAGATTTACTCAGAATGCGTGGTGTATGGAATGCAGATATCAAACGAGCATTTGAGGTATTAACTAATCCTGATACTGCTGATAAATGGGAATCTGATCCTAAGTTATATGCAGAAGCTAATAAAGTCATATTAAATGCTATGAAGTATATAGCGTTTGGTACCAGATTTAGAAATGGATTAGGTATACCTTACTTCAATAAGATGGCTTTATTCCCGTTATTTAAATCTGTAGCTACTGGAGATATTAAAGCTTTATATGACAGAATGGTAGATCCTAATGATCCTATTGATATGGCTATGTTTGATTCTGCAGTTAAAGCTGGTTCAGAATCTCCTACTGCATACTATAGAAAGGCTAAAGATAGTGAAATAGAACTTAAAGATGGTTAGACTGTATTATCTGCTTCTATAGTAGACTGGGCAGAAAGCGGATAGGGTAATACTATTACTGATTTAAGTAAACTAGTAACATATAGATAGAAGTTTAAATATATCAGACAGCAGTTAGAGACTAATCCACATACTCATCCGGAATAGATGGCTGGTACACAGTTCTTAAAAGTAAACTTATCTAATTTACGTAAGGATGATTTATATGGTCCAGACGGTTCTCAAGTAACAGGTAGAGAAATCAATGATACAGTAATGGGAGCATTGAATACTTTATCTAATATGGGTAGATAGGATATAGTAGATGAATTGTTTGTAGACGGTAATATAAATGTTACAGCGTTAGGTAATATGTTAGAGCGTGACGCTAGAGAATCTGACGCTAATGATAATGTATTATCTGGTCTTAAAACTAAGAACAATGCATTTGTAATACCTTTATCTGCATTATCTGACAATAAATGGTTAGAAAGTAGATTTATATCTATGATTAATAAACTAGTTATTGATGTACATATGCCAGGTGGGGCTTTCATTCAAAGGTCTGCATTTGGACTCGAAGCTACTAGCTAGAATGTTATTACAGAAGATATGATCAATGACGGAAAACCGTTACTTATGATAAATGAGAAGGACGGTTCTATGGATTCTGTAGTAAGTATTAACTTATTTAAACATATGATACCTAACTACAGTAAAATGACATTTAAACAAGCTAGAAAGTGGTTATTAGACCATAATATCATAGGATAGAATGCAGATGCTACCGGAATTGGTTATCGTATTCCTACACAGTCCATTGCATCAATATCTGCATTAAGATTCGTAGATGTATTCCCTGAAATTATGGGTGATACTATCATGCTACCTGAAGGATTTACTAAGCTTACTGGTTCTGACTTTGATATTGATAAACTATATGTAGCTAGATACTCTTTCAATAAGAATGGAGGTATTATAACTCACGGCGGTGCATTAACTAGAGAAGATGTGGCTAGCGCTTATAAGAATGACATTATTAAAATGTATATCAAAATTCTTCTTACTAAAGATAATTCAGCTATGTTAAAAGGTTCTATTGATGATGCTACTGATACGGTTAAGGGAATACTTAAAGATATTGAAGGTACTAGTTCATATCATCCAGAACCATTTGAAGTATATACTCCTAGATACCAAGAAGATAGAAAGGCAGAATATACTGGTGGTAAGGCTGGTATTGGCCCTTTTGCATTGAATAATGCTCATCATATTCTTACTCAGTTAGTAGGTATCAGAATGCAGAGTAATGAATTCACAGGAACTTTATAGATAGAAGATATAGGTCGAATATACGACTATCCTACAAAAGGTAATCCTAAAGGAGGTCGTATATTAGACTGGTTATCTGCTATGATTAATGCATTCGTAGATATAGCCAAAGATCCTTATATTGTTAAGCTTAATGTTAATGCTTGGACATATAATATGGTGTCATTCTTATTACGTACAGGTAAAGGCGCTCAAACATTCTATTTTATTAGACAACCCATATTAGTAGAGATGGCTAATGAAGTACTTAAAACTAAAGGTAAGTACGGTATTGATAGAACTAAGACTCCCTCTCAACTTGAGAAAGAAGCTATTGAAAAAGTATTAGATAAATATGACCCTACTAAAAAGTTACGTAGAAAGTATGAATATATAAACAGAAAAAATGAAACTAAAGCTTCAGAATATCAAGATCTATTTAGAACTTATATTGACGATAAAGGAGAAATAACGTCAAGAACAAGGTAGTTATTAAAGATTAACCCAGAAGATTCTAAAGACTTTAATGAGGAACAAGTAAGAATATACTACGCTTGGTTAGCTCTTAAACCTTATGCAGACGACTTGGCTAATCTAGTTAAATTCTCAAAGATTGATACTAAGAAGACTGGTAAAACTTTTGCTGAGCAAGATATATATTATAAAGGTATGTTAGACATGGAAGAAAATAGTAAATTCGCTAAAGGTGAAGTTACTAGATTCTTTAATGAAACATTCATCCGTACAAAAACAGAAAATAGTATACCTTTAGGTTAGTTTATATTCAGAAACTTATTATTGCGTAATACTGATCAATTTGCTAATCAAAAACATATAGCTTTATCATTAGTAGGTAGAGCCGCTAATGCTGATTCTAAATTACTTAGCGCAGTAATAAATGGAATGGAAGCTTAGATAAAGAGTCAATTCTTTAATCAATATGTTAAGGATAACAATATAGACTTAAATACTATGTTCCAAGGGCATAATTCTATACCTAATAGATTGTATCGATTTAAGTAGGAGATATTAAAGGGTAATCCTAGATTAAGTCACTTATTAAACAATGATGGTACTATAGCTAATGATTTTGTCAACTACTTAATTCCTAATATTAATAAAAATGGTTTGGACTTTATTGATAGATCGGAATAGTTAAATGCAGATCAGGCGCAAGCTAACAATCTTATTAACTATTGGAGGCAACTGTTAGATGATCCAGAACCATCAGTTAAGAGATTGTTCAGAGATTTAGCAGTATATTCTTTCTACACATCTGGAGATAATACAGTGATGAATGCATTCTTCCAATACCTGCCTAATAGTGAAAGGGTAAGTATGGGATATACTCAATTCATTCAAGGTAAATTAGATCAAATGGTTAACAATGCAGATAAATCTTATAATGACATTGAGGATTTATTCTTGAATAATTGGTAGAATGATAAGCTTGTAAGACCTGTAGACATGTATGGTGGTAAATATCAAGCTCCATTAAGATCTGTAAGCCTTAATAAAGATGCAGCTATGCCAAATATTATATTAGGATAGAGAACTGATATGTAGGCTGCTGTTATTAAACCATTAAACTGGGTAACAGTAGATGATATAAAATACCCAATATTCCCTCCTTATGTTAAGGTAAAAGACAGTTTAGGTTTTGAACCTGCTAACTGGCATGTGTACAGATTAATAGGATATATTGATAAACCAGAAAGAACATGGTAGGGGAAGCTTACTGGCAGAACTCTATACACTCCTATATATGGTCTGGTATCTAAAAAGGGTTATAGTTACAAGGGCCATACTATTATAGAATATGGTTTATCAACTCAATTTGAATTCAATAAGGAAAATGAATGGGATTATTTTGAAGCTTTGAATAATCTTGATGCATTATCTGATATGACTGATGAAGTAGAAAGAACATATTTTGAACAAGATAAAGCATATATGCACCATATTGGAGAATTACCATCATATTCTGGCATGAATTATGCTATAGCTGAACAGGATAGAATATTTGAGTACGAACAAGATGATACTGACGATAGTGTTGAAGGCGTTGTACTTGAAGAAGCTGATGATAATGATACTGAAAACGCTGTTACTACTTACGTCAATCATTCTGGAGGTGCCATAGGTTCAGATACTATGTGGGGTGAAATAGGAGAAGAATATGGAGTAGTATCTAATCACTATTATCACGGAGCCAAAACTCCCAATGGTAATATAGAGATAACTGAAGAACAGTTTGAAAGAGGAAAATAGCATGTATATAAAGCAAATGAAACACTTCATAGAAGACCTGACAAATATATGAATTTATTAGCTCGCAATTGGATATAGGTTGAAAATTCTGATGCTGTTTTTGCGATAGGGCAACTAAAGAATAATGTAGTTGACGGAGGTACTGGCTGGGCAGTATAGATGGCTATAGATGTTAATAAGCCAGTTTATGTATTTGATCAAGAACGTAATAAGTGGTATACTAAAGTAGATGAAGATTGGGTTGAAATAGGTACTCCTACGCTTACTCCTAATTTTGCAGGTATAGGTACACGTAATATAAATCAAAATGGTATTGAAGCTATTAGAGATGTATATGAAAATACATTCAGAATTGAGAACCTACCTAACGATATTAAAAAATTGAATTTTGATGAAGTATCTTCAAAATTGTTTGATTTAATAAACAAATTAGGTATATAGGTAGTCCTTGTAGATTAGAGAGAGCTTGCTGGTAGTTCAACTATTGCACAATATAATTCTGACAACAATAGTATATAGTTGAGTAAGAATTATGAATCTTTACTAAAGTAGAACGGAATGTCACTGCATCAATTGTTATCGCATGAGTATATTCATGTAGTAAGTAGTTATGCTATTGATAATGTTGAAAGTATGCCTAAAGAGGTTCAGGATGCCGTAAATATAATAAAAGCATCTTACAAAACATTGTTAAACAACGAAAAATAGAACTATATAATGTTTGGTGATGAAGTATTGCCAAATGAAGATTTATATTATGGGCTCTCTAGTGAAAAGGAGATGATCGCAGAATTAGCGAATCCAAGATTTAGAGAAGTACTTCGTAGAAACAATCTATTAAATAATATTATAGATAGCGTTAAAAAAATTATATTGAAACTGTTTAATAAATTTCATATAGGGAACAGTTCTACAATAGAGGATAATCTTATAGATAGTTTGAATACGTTGATCGACAATTTTAATACCGAAATGTATAATGACTGGAATTCTACTAGAACTGCATAGAGATGGTATAGAGAAAATATACAGTCCTTTAGTTTCAATCGTTCTCTTACTTAGAAGTTTATTGATGATGTTTAGGAACAATTAAACGATAAGCCAGATGATCAAATTGCTAGAATAACCATAAATATACCAGAATTTATTGCTTCCGAATTGTACAATGCAATAGGCGGAAAAGAAGGAAAAGGTAAACCAATTAATTTCCGTTTAAATGGTAGTATGCTTCCCGCAAGAATAATAAGTATGCACGAGAGTGATAAACTATATAAAGGCATTTATACAGAAACCAGTACGTATGATCTTACTATAGATACTCATCCGTCTATTATTCCTATAGAGGAATACAAAAAATCTGGTAAAAACTATATTCCTCTTAACTTCAACAGGGAACTTACTGGTGTAGATTTAATGGCGTTGTATGATCAAGGTAATAAAAGAATATCTGAAGTATTAGATACGTTAGAAGATCTAACAGCTGATGAAAGGCAGACCTATTTAAATGAATTTGCACAGTAGATGGCAAGAGATAATGTTAATACACAAGATAAACTTGAGGAAGCGTTAAGAAAATTCATATGTAATTTATAATTCCAGATAATATGTATAAATGTCCAAATAAAAATCTTCCAGAATGGAAGGAACTAGAAAGAGTTGTACCAGAAGTTGCATATACTGTCTGGGATTTGAATAATGGTCATGGTATAGATAAGGCTCCAAACGGGGAGCCTTCTATACTGTTTTAGGATTTATTAGATCATTTTGATGATAATAGAGAAGCAGCTATAAAAGCTAAAGTAATGATATTTTCTACATCATATAAAACATGGTCAAACGGCAAAGATTTAGACGCTAACAAGGAGCCCATTATTTCAGATGTAATATCTTCCCCTAGCGTAACATATAATCCAGAAGACTTTACTCCAATACCTCAAGAGGATATGAGAGTAATTAATGAAGTAACCAAATTATATGAAAAAATATAGAAAGGTTTAAAGGATAGATTAAACTCTATTAAAAGATACACTGTTAAGAATCCTAAAGTATGGAATCAGCTATAGACTGTAATACAGTAGTTGGCTAACTCTGAAACAGAAGAAGGCATATATCAATTCTTACAACATATTGATGAATCTATAAACGATAGTATTAAATTCTTAAGTAAATCTACAAAGAATATTAGTGCTAAACAGATTAGATAGTTATCTAATGATTATATTGGCTTCTATAAGCCTCTTATGGATGATATAATGTATCTGTTTGATACTACTGATATACTCAAAGATAAACCTGATTATAGCTATATAAAAGAATTAGCTACTACCTTATCACAACAAATAGACAATGTTAATAATAAGTTTATAAATGTACTTAAATCTAAAGGTTATAGTGCATTACAATAGTATCTTACAGAATTAGGTATGCCACAGAATATGATACAAGATACTATTAACTGGCTAGATGATCCTAAACACGATTCTAGTTTGTTCATGGATTGGTTCGGTATGTCTAGTAATAGCAATAATGCTGTACAATAGATTATAGCTAAACTACTTAATGATACTAAAAATGCCACAGATAGAGAAACTATGGAAGTTGGTATTAAATTAGTTAAATTAGTAAGTGTAGCCAAAGAAAAATACGGTAATGATGTATAGAAGCTATTATATGAAAAATTAGACGATGGTACATACTCTGGTAATAAGGTATCCCCACTGAATAATGGTCAATTAAAGCGTGACCAGAGATAGTTCATGGATAAATTAGCTGAAAAATTAGGTATATCTAAAGACAATAATAACATGTATGTGTTACCGCAAAATGAAGATATACAAAAGAAGTGGTTCGATGAATTAACTAAGTGGTATGCAGATAGAGCGCAAAGGAGATACAAAGCTGAATATTATGTTCTTAGAAATAAGATGTTATCTATGAAGACCAGAGATGCTGAAAGGGAGATCCAAAGTATGATAGATGGCATTACACAATCTATGACTATTAATGGTGTATAGTATGAAAACCTACTTACAGAAGCAGAATACAAATAGCTAGAATCTTTACGTAAACAAAAAAGATTACTATCTAATATATTTAATATAGACGGTAGTGAAAAAACTGGAATAGATAGAGTAATAGCAGATGAATTAACTGCTTTTCATGAAGAAGTAAATAAACATATTAAATATGATATTGATAAGGATAAGTATGAAAAGGATTTAGCTAAAGTAATAGAAAGATATGGAGGTGAAACCGCTGAAGTATAGTTATGGAAACAAAGAAATACTGTAACTAGGTATACTCAAGATTTCTATGACAGAATAGCTAACCTAGAATCTGATTCTGCTAACAAAGATCCCGAAAGTACTTATTAGAAACTGCGTCAGAGGAGAAGACAATTACAAAATTTGTATAAGGATCCCCATACGAATAAGATTGACATTTACTCATTAAGTAACGATGAGAAAAGAAGCTTATTATAGTTAGATCAAGATATAGCAAACGCATATACTGCTACTCAAAAAACAGAAGGAGCTGATAAATTCTCAAATTTTGCAGAAATAGTAAATACAGAATAGTATTATCATGATATGGAATAGGCTAGAAATGCAGGCGTCCAAGCATATAATGAATGGTTTAATAATAATCATTATGAAGATGTAAGAGGATTTATGCATCCAGCTTCATATTATACAGAGCTTAGACCACTACCTGAATTTGCTCAGTAGTATACAGAAACAGTACCATCTAGTAAATACTCTAAAATACTGGAATCTTCAGAGTGGTATAATCCTGAATTTGATGAGAACGGACCTGCTATTTAGCCCAACAAGAAATATTATGATAATAGTAAGGCTTATAATGAAGTAATGAATAAACCAGAAGTAAAGGAATTATATAATGAAATTACTAACATAATGAACGAAGCTATGAGTTTTATATCATTCCTCACTAATAGTAATGAAAATATGATGCCACAAATAGAAGCTAGGTTTATGTAGGTATTGAATCGTAAAGATGGAATATTAAATAAGTTAAAATATGCTGTAGAAGATTTTGCTATAACAAAAGAAGATGATTTAGATTTCGTTAAAGAGTTTTCTACTATGCCTAATGGAGATCCTATTAAAGTAATACCTACTAGGTTTATTACTCCTTTAGAAGATACAAATAGTATATCTACGGATGCTGTATCTGCTGTAGTACAGTTCTACAATATGGCTGCTAATTATAAAAATATGTCAGCTAAACAAGATGAAGTAGAATTAATGCTCAATTTACTAAAATAGTTATCTATAAGAACCTCTAAAGAATTAAAAGGACCTGGATCTACTAATGTATATAAATAGTCATAGTTATTAGTAGATAGATTGATGTATGGTAGAAATAAAACTCCTATTGAGGGTAATGTGTTAGGTTATGATATTAACTTTGGTAAAACTTTAGATATTGTTAGAGGATTTGTTACTAAAGTAAACCTATCTGGTAACTTATGGTCTATAGGTACTTCTTTCTTTACTGATGCTACTTATACTACTTTAGAAGCTAAGATGGGTAGGTATTTTGATTTAGAAGATTTAAACTTTGCTAGATCTGAATTTGCTAGAGAACTACCTAACATGATGTAGAACATAGGTAATCCTAATCCTAAAGGTAGATTACCTTATTTACTTATGCTTAATTAGGTAGTAAAAGATAACAAAGAGTTATTTGATAGATTAGACTAGAGTTAGGTATTACGTTCTATTAATCAAAATTTTTGGTTTGCTGGATATACGTAGTCTGATTACACTGTTAAAAGTCATACTTTATTAAGTATCTATCATAATTATCGTTTGGTTGATAATGAAGGTTTTATGTCAAAGCAATAGTATATAGATAAATTCTACTCTAATGATAGAAAGAAAGGAGCAGTAGAATTTAAATAGCTTACTACTACTTTATATGATGCGTATATAGAACTTCCAAATGGCGATGTAGTGGTAGATGATAAATATAAACCTTTAATCACAGATAAATTACTAAATGATGTACGTAATAGAATAGAAATCATAAGTAAACGAATAGATGGTACTATTCGAGAAGTTGATAAAGCAGCTGTACATGCCAATGCTATGGCCTCATACTTAGTATTACATCGTAACTTTATGATTTCCGCATTACATGATAGATTCAAACCTAAACAGTATAATTTAGATTTACAAACTATAGAGGAGGGTTACTATAGATCTACAGGTAGATTTTTAAAGAACGTAATTGCTAATAGACATTTTGCTATTAAATAGTTATTAGCTGATTATAATAATATGTAGGAATATGAACAATATGCTGTTAGAAGGGTACTAAACGAATTAGTCCTTATTACTGCATCTACAGCAGTAGCTCTCGTTATAGCTAGTGTAGTTGATGGTGATGATGATTATGATACTTGGTTAACATAGTCAATAACTTATTTAGCTATGCGTTCAGCATTTGAGTTCCGTACTATGTATAATCCTTTTGAATTTATGGCTTTAATTAAATCTCCAACAGCAGCTTTCAATTGGTTTGATAATATTAGTAGTTTCATAAACTTGATTAATCCTGCTTCATATATTGGAGATAGAACCCCATTTACTATCATAGATAGGGGAGTATATAAGGGCGTGCCTGTAATACTTAAAAATATTATCAAAGTAACTCCATTTAAGAGTATTGTAGAAGCTCAAGATCCTAAATCAAAACGCAATTACCTACAGAATCAATTAATGAACTTCTAAAGTTTCTATATCAATTCTCAATTAGTTTAAATACACTAATAAAAAGTTAAGCCTACTGACTATTAAATCAGTAGGCTTTTTAGTTATAAAGACTCACCAATATCTTCATAACTATAGTAGTCTTCTTCTGGTAATTCTGCTTCTATAGAGTCACCAAATCTATACCAGCTATAGAATAGCCTTCTTTCTAATTCTGGCACTTTTATACCTTGCCAAAATCTATTAATCTCTAGCATGGCATCTAGAGTAGAAGGTTTACCATTATTACGAAGACGTTTAATATCTTTATTATACTTAGGATTACTCAGACAATAAACAGTATAATGTCTTTTGTTAATAGTTATATACCGTTTATTATAGTAAGAGTCTAACCTAGATAATTTACAGTGTGTTTCAAGAGACTCAATAGTGTTTACACTACTATCATAAACAAGAAAGACCTTATCTTCTAGAAAAGGTCTATTTTTATCAGATGTAAAAGCATTTATAAATCCACTTTCTACAGTTAAATCTCTCCACGTAATATTATCATCACATAATGGAACTATATAAATACTTACATCATTCAAGTTCTTCAGTACCATCTTCTTCGTAATATTTACGAGTATGGTCCCAATTACCTGTCTGATAATGATATGATAGTTCTGTTAAAGTTTTGACAATAAGGTCCTTACGACTATCTAACTCTAATTCATTAAACATGTTAAATACTCTCACTTCATTATTACCATTCGTTTGAATAGCAATAATATATGCTTCACAATCATAATCTGAAATATCAATTCCTTGATCTTTCATGTACCAACTAATTGCAAGCAAGTAATAAGTTATCTGTCTATAATAATCAAACTCTTCTACAGAATGTTTAAAATTATAGACATCACTAGTTGTTTTTAAGTCGATTAAAATAATCTTCTTATTTATATGATCAAATATGCATCTATCAAGTAAAGATTTACAAGGTGCAATCCAATCATCGATAGGTAATTCCCAATTAATATGAAACTCATTATGAGATTCTACTCCAGGAATATCTTCTAATAACTCTTTCGCTTTCTTATGATTATCAATATTATTCTTAATATTTTTAAGCATATTTAAATCAGCAAAAGATATTACTTTACGATTATCTTTTTTACTTTGTAATGCTTTAATATAATTAGCATAACGATTACATAGCTCTGTAGCTTCTTTTAAGACGATTTCAGAGCTTTTTGAATTACTGTATGCAGATTTGTATGCAGCAATCTTTTTATCGTCTTCTATGAGTTCTAATGAATTAGCATAAATCTCACAGAAATCTTTTTGTTGTTTTACTTTAGGTACTTCATAATCAAGAATTACATAATCATTCCAGAAATCCTCTGGTTGAAGTATATATTCATGAATCATAGTACCCCTTTCGAGCTGAGGAAGTTTTAATCCTTCCTCCTTTCCATCTATCATATCTCGATAGAAACGTGGTCCTTTCTTCAAGAACCAACCAATAGCAGAATTTGATATTCTCGTATTGTCTTCATAATACGGTTTATCAATTATCATTCTTACTTAATTCTATAGTTACTATTTTAGGTCTTTCTCTTTCAAGATAACTGTCAGTTAGTATACTACAATTATATTGATTTAAATGACCGTATGATATACCATCATGCCAATGCCCAAAAAAATGATGCTTATACTTACCAAAACAGTAATGTTCAAGCTTTTCATTATAATTAGGATTTTCATGAGTAATAAGTATATCACAGTTTTGTATCTTTTCATATGGGCATATATACTCATCGTATTCATTCTGAGTATCTTCAAATGCCCACGTTTGCCAATGTATAGGAGCTATCCAAGGAGTTCCATAAAAGGTTATTCCTTCATATTCATATAGTTCATCAACAAGAAATACTACTTTATCGTTAGTTAAAGTTGACATCTTAATTTTAAAATCTTGCCAACTTAAATCTTCTACAATGTCATTGATAAGATTTTCTATATAAATATCATGATTTCCTGGAACTACAATTACCTTTTTACACGGTAATTTGTCTACCCAATTGACAAAAGTAATAGACCAGAATTTATCTGATTCTTCGTTATCTCTCTGAGCGAGTAAATTTACTACATCGCCTGCTATACATAACACATCACATTCTGGTATATTAATTAAATGACCATGTATATCACTTATTGCGCAGATTTTCATGGTATAAAGTTTTAGTTAGTTTATATATAATTATACTATAAAATAGTATCATTTCTTTAGTTCTTTTATTAACTTATCTACCTCCTTCTGATTATGAACTATATAGAAATTGACTCCTATATTATTACTATATAGGTAATATCTAAATAGTTTCTCTCTTAAAGGCCAAGCTTCATTAGGGTATCCTTTACATTCAATAATAAAATTATCCCCTACAAAGTCAGGTAGATAAGTCATTGCTCTATACTTTTTATTATCAAAAGTAAAAGCTGGAAGCAGCTCATATCGATGCATCTCGTAATCTGCTATGATATTTGCTTCTTTCAGCTTTTTATATGTATAAGTTTCAAGTTTACTACGAAATTTAATTCCATCATATTCATTTGGAGTTGCATTTCGTACTTTACTATTTAACTATTTTTTTCTTCTCATTAACCTTTATTTTTTTTGTACTATTAAATGTAATCCATTCATCCTTATTATATGCTTTTATAGTACTTTCTAATGTTACATCTTTATTATTGTATAGACTAATTACTCCAAATTTGAGTAATTTCCAATACCTTATTATATTAGCCATATTACTAGTAGACCGTAACCAGTTTATTATATAGTCTAATAAGAAAGTAGGTATATTATATATTACTAATAACCAAACTAATGGAATAGATAATATAAAACCAACTTTTTTAATAAATTTCTTCATATAACCAATTTTTAATAGTTTCAAATCCATTAAGTTTAACTGCGTCAGATATATCTTTTGCTTTAAACTTTTTATGGACTAACATCCCTTCTAAGCCTGTTTTAAGGCTCATTTTACGAAGATATTTAACTCCAGCTGTATCTCTATCAAATAAGATAATTATACGTTTAAAACGCTTCTTAAGCTGGTTTAGAGCCTTATCTGGGATAAATGTAGACTCTGATGATGGGCTTATTGCTGGAATACCCATCTCATATAAACACATGACGTCTTTCATACTCTTTGTAATAATGAGTATATCTCCAGTTTTAGGTAACTGTTTAAACCCCTGAATGTCGTTCTCAGTCAGGTTATTACGCCACTTTGTATATTTATCTGCTAAAGGTCTATATATTTTAAAATTATTATAAACCTTATAAGCATACATAGGATTGCTATCCTTGTAAATACCCTTTACAACTCCGTTACATAGATAATATTTTATACTACTTACTCCAAATTTCTTTAGAGTAGTAGTAGAAATATTAAACTGAGACCAGTAATTGATATCTGTTAGAGTAAAGTCTTGCCTTACAATACCAATTACTGTCTCTGTTGACGGTATATATTGCTTAGAGCTAACGAGTTTCGTATCATTAGTAATTTTAAGCTTATTAACTATATCATTGAGTATATCTGAATAGTTAGTTAGTCCTGTGAATAGTGATACAAACTTAATTATATTACCACATTCTCCAGTACCATGATCTTTAAACATTAATTGTTTAGTTTTTTTACTATAATAACATCCAAAAGAAGGTGTCTTATCCTTTCTTAATGGTGAATTATATATCATGCCTACTTTAAAATTACCAATGTACGCTGCATATATATCATACTCAGTTACTTTAGATAATATCCAATCTAAAGTAATACTCACATTATCTTTTATTTTTGTTGTATCGTAAACCATATGATATATTTTTAGTGATAGCTAAGGAATCGAACCTTAATTAACCATTACTATCATGAAAACGTGAGTGCATGCTATCCCTATTCTATGAATTTTGATGCCTCCGTCACACCTCACATTCGGCGTATTACCGTCGATTGCTTCTTATCTCACATAGTGGCATGCTACTCACGTATCGCTATATTATGCCTAGCGTAGGCGATTTATAGGATTATTTACAAAATTAGAAAGGTAGATCATTACTAGGCTGTTCACTTACAGTAGTAGTAAGAGGATTAACCTCTTTAACTTCCTTATCTGCAACAATTGGCTTAGTAAATTGATCAATACCTGTAATTTCTCTAATCATGCTTTCATTCTTACCTTCTTCATAGAAACCCATAGGAATATTCATAGGTTCAATAGAAGCAAACTTAACATAACTAGGAAGTGTAGTATAACCCTTATCATTATAAACTATTTTTACTTTAAGTAAAATATCTTTATTAGCACTATTAAGCATTGTTACTACCCAGTTAGCAAATTCTTTATAAGAACTGCCACTGAACGCTAATACATTCTTAGGATAGAAACACTTAAGTATACGCATAATGCGAGTTACCTGGTTAGTAGCTTTACTTTGATTCTGTTCTTCAGTATCACCTTCACGAACAGCTGGTTCCCATTCAGTATGAACAAGACTCTTACCATCTTTTTCAAAAGTAAATTCGATGAACTTCTTTCCCGTAGGAGACTCTGCAAACTTTGCGGATACAAACTTAACATTGTCATGAATACCCGCTTCTAGGTATTTAGTATTATTACCATTATCTGACAACTTTACTTCATTTGCTAATTCTGTACTAAATATCATAATATCTTATTTTTAATTATTCAGGTAAATAAACTTTATTCCAATAAGTAGTGATGTTATTATTCTCATCACTCTCTGCTACTACTATATTCTTTCCTCTTAAATGAGGTGCTCTAGCTTCAATAACAGAATTATCTCCGCCTTCAAATGAGATATGTGTCTCATTCTTTTTTCTATATACATAGCCGACAGCATCTGCTTCACCACATATAATATTTGCTAATGCACCTACTAAATCAAGCGACATTTCTGCCATTTCTTCGCCATTCTTATTAATCAACTTATCCTTAGTATGACCAATAAGTATAAAGTTATCACATAATCCACGGAACATGTCAATAACTTTTCTTACAGCTTGTCTTATATATAAATAACCAGACCCATTAGGTAATGTTCTTAAATCTGTACCTTCGTACTTTTTACCCATTGGAGTAGCTTTATAAAGCTGTATAGCAAAGCTCATACACATCTCTTCTAGACGTGTAGCATTATCTATAGTAATATATTTGTAAGGATATTTACCAGTTTCCTTTTTAATCTCTCTTATTGCATTAGCTATATCACCTAAATCTTTTACAGATCTAGCTTGAACAGCTAATGCCTCTAAGAACTCTGAACCACCTTCTAAATCAATAATTAGATTGTTATCCAGTGCTGCAACTAAAGTAGTTTTCCCAGCTTTTGGTTTACCAAATAAAATCAAAAATCTAGGATTTTCTACTTTAGCTTTTACTTTCTCTTTTGGTAATACAATCATAAAAGCTTTTATTTTTTTGTATTCCTCTGATAAAGTTCTGATAATTTCTGATAATATGGAATAAGATATTTTAATTAAAACAAACCACGTTTCTTAATATTAATCGTGATATCGATAATAGTTTTCTTTGTCTTCGGTTTTAAATAGTTCAAAGAACCAAATGCAATAGGAATTACTTCATAACCAATCTGTACGAAGTTATCAAAGATTTTAACTGGAGTACCAAACTCATCTTTAAAGTCATAGTCAACATCAAACGGACAATGTTCCTTTGCATAAATATCAAGTGCATTAATAGCCTTGAAGAATTCTGTTTCTAAGTCGAAATTAATTACATTATCTCCCCAACACTTAAACGGACAATTAGCGCATTCCTTCGGCAACCATCCAATATTATGAGTCTTACTTAAACCTAAAGTAATAATATCACCTGCACCAGCATATTCGATGCCATAACTGCAAGAAGGATAATCACTCTTACTTTCTACAGTCATCCAAGGATAAGCGTTAATTACTCGGTCCATTAAAGACTCCTTATATGTTTTTGCACTCTTAGTATTTTTCGGTAATGTAAATGTATATGATTTCATAATTTTCAGCCTTTTTAATTGTTATTACTAAACGAAATCTTCCTTACTGGTTCATCTTCTCGTATAGTCTCAATTAAGTTATTGTATTTAAGGTCATTGTCAAACTCAAGTATAGAACATTCACCTGCATCTCTATTCTTTAGAATATGCAAATAAACTTTATCTCTTACTGGTAGACGATTTGGTCCATAACTCTGTATATTGAGTAGCTCTGGCCTATGAATACATATAACGTAATCTGATGCATGAAAAATAGTATCAGCGGAAGATATATCGCTACGCATTGGATAATGCATAGATGGATTATTAATTCTTTCAGGATTTTCGATATTACGATTCATCTGTGATAACTGTATTATTGTAGTATCTGGAAACTTTTTTACTCTAATAAACAGTTTCTGTAAATCGGAAATCACTTGTAGTGCACTTTCACGATTTTGACCTTCAACAAGTAGAGTATGATCAAGTATAATCACAAATTTCTTGCCTTTAGCTTTATTTTCGTAAAAGTAATCAATGGTAGATGCTATATCTGCAACAGTACCCGGTGTATCTACATAATATATCGGATATGATTTTATCTGTTGAGAAGTTTGTTCTACTTCTTCTAATAGTGTATTGTCTAAATCACTACTAGAACTATATAGCTGAGCAGTAGTTTGCCTTAACTTACTGCTCAATTTTCTACCTACTTGTCTAGAACTTAACATTTCAAATGAAAAATTAAGTACTACTACATCCTGATTAGAATTTAAGTCTATTAAATCACTTTCAAGCGTATTTACAAATGAACTTTTGCCACTACCAGATATACCTACAATAGTATATATAGTATTAGGTTCAATGCCTCCCATACAGGATTTATTAAACTTACTCCATCTAGTACGTAAAGAAACAATCTCATGATTCTTTCTCTTACGAATATATTCTACTGCTTCGTTAGTAGCAGAGGATATATGTCTAAATGTTAGTGTCTTAGTAGATATCTGTTCCATAATTATAGTAATTTTGGTTAGGAGTTTCTACTTTCATTTGTTCCTCAATAGTTTCCCACTCGTGTTGAGTGAGCCATTTCCACATAGTTTTCATATAACCTATTTTACCTGTACGCATTTTATCTTCTATTTCGTACTGTAAACATTTAAGTAAGTGTTCATGCATTGCTTTAGACTTACCTATAATGCGATTATATTCTTTTCTACATTTATTTATGTTAGCTCTGAGAAATCCCTTAGTTCCATCAGGTCTCATAACATAAACTGGAAATTGGTCATAAAACATATCAAACATAGCTTTATCTTCTTTAAGAAGTTTCTCTAGTTTCTCTGTTTTACTTATGACTTGGGTATCTCTATCATACTGGATAGAGATTAAACCTTGAGTCTCTAACTCTTGTATCTCTTCTTCATTAACTAGGCTGAGAAGTCTCTGAATGTCTTGATTGATTGTTTTGATATCATTCAATACAAGTGTTAGGAATACTAATTGATTAATAGATAAAGTTGGTATTCTATCTAAGATAGAAGTGTCTATTTCTAAAATCATAGTCTTATATATTATATAAGCTTATGGTTTATCTGAAATATATCTGATAAGCCTCTGTTAATCCCATAGGCTCAATTGTAACGGTTTTAAATCTCTGATTATCTTATAGGCTTCCATAATATAATACCTATAATTAATCTTTCTTTCTTCAATTGGTTTATCATCAAATTTATTTAGAAGAGTAACACCAGATGCAGTAAGCATATTCTGATACTGTCTTGCAGAAGCCTTATATCTACGTTCTCCTACGTATGGCTCAGTATATGTTATAATTTCACCTTCTTTATGACCAGTATCTTTCCATTTCCACAAGTATCCACCATTAGTAGATGCGTAGAAACGATTAGTTCTTTGTTGCTCCTCGTTCATATATTCAACATGCCATTGTTTACCAGTTTTCTCAGACATTAGAAAATCTCTTATATCTGTACAATTCTTAATTGTATCTTCGACCGGTATTCCGTCTTTAAAGAAACTTATTACTGCTTTAGGTATAATCTTTGGAGTTAATCCTTTACCTAATTTTACAGCAGTAATAAACATTCCTTTTTCTTTTACTTTGTTATCTTCAGTAATAGCAAAATAATCATTAATAGCATATTGATACATTGCTTTAAAACGATCTTCTTCTAAGGTAAGTTTAGTAAGCTGTTCCCATTCTCTACAAATACTGTTTACTTTAGAATATGCATCTTTCTTTAGTAAGACGAATAAACCATCAGTATTTGCTTGGACGATTCGACATCCAATTTGAGTTAATTTTTCAGCTAACATAAGTAATAGTAACTGTCCATTAATTCTAATCTGCATTACTGCAAATGGACTATAACAGAAATTATGTTCATTCTGTAAGTTACCTGATAAACCATTTAAAGCTAACTTTAAAGTTTCGTTCTTTACTTTATCACCATTGTGTTTAGCTTCAATTCGCTCATCTTTGATTTGCTTATATACTTCTAAAAATTCTTTACCTAAATGTCTAGGATAGAACTCATATTCTATAAGCATACTTGGATATAGTGAAGCGCATTTTATTCTGACTATATCTTAATTTGGCATTTCGTCCATACATAACCGTACATGCTAGGTTTTTCGCCTGAACATACAGCATATATATTATGTACTTTGTATGTAGGATTTTCTTTTATTATATCTTTAACTCTATTCCACTCTTTAATAAATTTACCATCTTTAGTAAATTGTTTAATAGTATATTGAGTATTCATTAAAGATAACTTTTCTTTCATTCTATCTTTAATATTTGGATTATTCTTCCAAAATTCTGAAGATTTTTTTCCTATTTTTTTTCTTTCTTCTTCATCTTGAAATCTTTTAATCTGAGCTTCTGAATACCTTCTTTTAGTTTCTTCTAGTGGTATCATACCTATTTTAGAATTATCTCTCCTAAGATTGTATCCTTTATCTCTATTGATTGTATTAAATAATTCGATATAATAACATTCTTTGTCTTTTAAATTTTCTGTAGTGTATTCTAGTACTTTATAATCAAAAGTATCTGAACCATACTTATTCCAATCTTCAATAAAATATTTATTATCTTGCTTAAATTTATTATGTTTTAAATAAGATTTATGAGCATTTATTCTAGAATAAATATTTTTACTACAACCTATATACTGCTTTCCGTTTACAGTACAGATTATACTGTAAATACCTGATTTTTTCCAATCTATACGTCTTCCTTTCATGTCTAAAGTTTATTTTTATAACGTATAAATGGGTAGAAGGTTGCCAAATTCCTCGCTTTTCGTACAATTATTAGTACTACTCCATCACTGGATAGTCGATGAACCTTCATCCTAAGTAGGACGCTTGGCTGCGGATTAATCAAACTATTATGATTTTACTATCTTCTAGACGTTACTCTAGATGCTACCTACTATATTACTACGTAGTGCAGTTATAATAGTTTAACGATTGTTCCCGCAATTAACGAGGTTACGACGCCGCTTTTATCAACGTCAATATCTATAAGCATTTCATCATCTCTAGGAATAATAATCTCAGGACTATTCACAGAATGAATACCTCCTACTCCTACAGAATAGCGTAAATTATTAAATACAAACTTATTTTCATATCCTTTTCTACCTGGAGATACTATCTGATTTTTCATATCTTCTAGTACTCTTTGTAAAATAGGACTATCATATTTAATAAATGGTAATATTACATCTTTTAATGGTATTACGCTCATTGGAGATCTTAAATCTTTAATATCCCACCAAGTTAGACCTGTTTTTTCAAGATATTTCTGAGTTAAAATTTTCATTCCAATATTTACACCATCTTTACTGAGTACTCTTACTCCATATTCATCTTCAATAGCGATTCGTAAATCAACGTCTTTCTTACATCTATTTAGTAATTCTGAGGTAGATTCAATATCATTGATATTATAATCTATCATAGAGTCAAAATCCTCTAAGGGAAGAGGTTTAGTCCAATCACATACAAATTCCTGTACATTAGGATATTGCATTGTTACTTGGATTTCCTTTAAACCTACTCTAAGTTTATTAGAATATAACATAGTAAGAATATCAAAAGTATCAAACCATATTTGATACTTCCAATGTTTCCACGCGTCTATATTATCTTCACTTGAAGTAGTTATGGTCTTACTTAGATTAAATATAGAACTACATATAGTAGGTATATTATATTGCATTAATTTATCCTCATACTCAATTATATAATTAATTATAGGATTATCATAATGCAAATTATTATAGCCACAAAATATAACATTAGCTGGAATGTTAATATTTGTAGTATAATAATCTCCCCAAGTAATGTATTTATCTACTTGTTTAAAGAACTTAACTAATTCTCTTAGTTGATTTTTTCTTTCTGATATCTCAAACTTATAGATGTTGTTTGTTTCTGTATTTTTTACCGAACAATGAAAGATATTTTGAAATACCTCAATATCATATACGTAGACTATTTTTCCTCGTATAATCATATTATAAGTATTTAAAGTTAGATCCCATGGTTGGACTCGAACCAACGCAATCACACTACATAGTAGCGGCTCTACCACTGAGCTACATGAGAAACCAGTTTAAGTTATGGAAACAGAAATATTATGTTTTTATGCTGCTAATAACTTATTACGACTATAATAAGTTATACTGTTATCTCCTTCAATATCCTTTACTGTTACCCCTGTAAATGATGTATCTTTCTTATACTTCTTAGCTAATTTAGCAGCTTTATTCTTTGCTTCATCTCTAGTAGATGCTTCAAAGTTTCCAGTAGCAAAATCATATACTTTCATATCATTATCAGAGCATTTTCTCTGTATAGCATATTGAAAGTTTCTTTTGTTAGGCTTTTCTTTAACAGATAGTTCTGCGGCACTAGGAGCCATCTGTTTACCTTTTTTAGGAGTTAAAGGATTATTACGTACTGATTCATCAAATTTAGCTTGCATAGATTTCTTTGCAAGTTTATCAGCTTTTATTTTCTCTTTGATTTGTTCAGTTGTTAACGTAACTCCCTTAGGTTTAGTGAACATATTGTTCTTAACTATACGCGTAAAATGTTTCTTCTCTTTACGGGTATATCGTATTGTAGGATCATATCCTGCTTTCATAAGAATATTCTTGATTAATTCTTTTTTAGATTGTTTTATAGATTTGTTTTCATTCATAGCATCTTTTGCTACTTTAGTAGTGTATTCAGATTGTTTTTTATTTCCTGCCCACTTTACAAATTCTATTACTTTCCCATTCTCATCATATTTAATGATTCCAGATGGACCCGGTTTCTTGCTTACCGTCATTATTTGATAAGCCTTATAGCTTCTACGAAACTTATTTTTATTACTTCTATGATTCTTTATACCGGTTCTATTATTTTTCTTTGCTAATATCTTTTTCATAATTTTGATAATTAAGTTATTTACTTGAAAATCCTTTTATTATGGTAGGATTTTCTTTTATCGTTTCACAATAAAATATGGTAGTAGTATTAGTACCTACACCTATACTACTTAATTCTCTTTCAGGATGTTTACTAGCCCAGTTTATAAGAATATTAACTCTATTCTCATAAGCTGAACTAGACTCCCAAAATTTCTTTCTTACATAAATTGCTTTTCTAACTTCTTTCATATTTATGCAGCTAAGGATAAAGCAGGAGCTTCAATATTGAGTTCTGCCTTTTCATTAAAATCTGTAATATCTTTATTGATTTTGTTAATTTCTAATTGTAATTTATTTTTTAGACCTGCAATATAAGCTGAAGTAAGCTCTTCAGTTTTATCTAGGTTCTTCTTTCCTTTAGAACGTTTAAGTTTCGGATCAAGAGTCTTAATCTTACTTAAGTGAAATAACTGTTCAGTCTTTTCACACAAAGTAAAGATGTTAAGATAGTTATTATCTTTAGGTAATTCAGTAAACTTCTTATAACCCATATTAATACACTGCATATATAGTTTTAATAATATGCGTTCTTCAGATAGAGTTTCAATCTTCTGAAGCAATGCTTTTAAGTCATAATTACGTTTAGCTTCTTTTGGAATAACATTTTCTTCTTTAATCTTATTCCAATAGAAAGTAATTTCGTTAGAAATTTCCTTAATACGACCGATTTTACCTTTATTCTTATCTCCGAGCAAATATATTGATGTAATTGATTTCATATTGATTAATGTTTTTTAAATGTTAAATACTCGACCAAACTACATCTACCAGTAGTAGTTCCTATGGGATTCAAACCCATAACCTACACATTAGAAGTGTGTTGCTCTATTCAGTTGAGCTAAGGAACTGTGTAGTAATAACTGCCCAATTCAGCAGTAATTACTATAAATAGTACCCAGTTCAGTACTATGAAATTATGTTGTTTTAAGATAATATCCAAATCAATATTTTCTAAATTTTCTTAACTGGCCGAGTACTATAGGAATAACCCGTCCACCAGTCTTAATTCCAACTATTCCATTAAGCCCTTCAAGGTTAACGTCTTCAACGTTGGTTATACCATTTTCTCTTGCATATTTTTTGATATTCTCTTGATTAATCCATTTAGAATGTAGTTCCCCATCTGAACAATTCCGCATACAATCAAACAAAATATCAACTATACAATCGAAATCTTTACGTTTCTTTGCCTCATCAATTATACTTTTAGTAATCTCGTCAAAGGCATATTCATTTCGAGTCGAATTTGACCCAGTAATTGCATCTGCTATACTAATAGAAGCATCTATAATACTTACCGATTCATAAGTATTAAATAATCTTTGCCACCATAATGGCCCACTTCCGTAAAATAGAAAGACCCGTCCATCTTCTCTAATACTTACTTTTTTAGGCGTTTCGGTACGTCCTCCATTCCAAATCTGAATTTTAGACAATATGGCTGGCTCAGAACATATTAGAATTCGCAGAAGTTCTACACGTAATGAAGAAAGTCTGCCGTTCATAAGCTTCTACTATTTTTCTTCAGTAATCGTAGCAGTTACGTGAATTTCAGTTTCCTGATTATCTAAACCGCACTGCCGTAAATACTCAACCTGCATACGCTGATTCATATCCATATAACTACGGACAGTTTCAGCTAACTGCATACACTTACGTGTCATCTCTTCATAGAAGTTCAACACACTCTGGTTGGATAACTTAGTTAAGTCATTCAACATAGGAAGTTCTTCAGCTGTAAAGAACATAGGCTTGGAGCCTGGTTTACTCAACCGTTCAATACATTCAATTACATTCTGCCGGGTTGCTTTAGTAAATTCAGGATCAGCAAGCTCAAAAACTAATGACGGATCATTCTTCTTTTCATTCAAGATGATTTTCGGACGTCCATCAACATCCTTCTCAAGTAAACTAACTGACTCAACATCAATGGCCTTGAGAATATAAGCTTTTACTTCCTGACGGAAAGTATTCTTACCTGTAGCTACATCTTCTTTCCACTTAAGGTCAGGAGTCTGTGCTACGATTGTAAATATCTGCTGTCCAAAGAAAGGCCCAAACTTCTGGGCTGTTTGCCGATAGCGAGCTAAAATTTGAGCTGCTAAACCCGGAGTGTTAGCTCCATTAATATTATTTTCCATAAAAATGTTCCTTTTTGAGTCCGTACTTGATATACCAATACGAACATAGTTATACAAAAAATTGATAAAATCTCTCCACCGTTCGATTATTTAATAGCTATTCAAAATTGGAATAGGTGAACTCAATCACATAATCTACTAAGCATAAAAATAATAAATTGAAAATTTATGAGAAATACTCTGTGAGTTACTTCTGATAATTTCTGATATTTTTTTGTTTTAACGTCCCGTTTCGACGGTTAAGATTCAATTCCTTCGATGCTTAACGCACCCCTCACCGTAAGCGTATAACGCGATTAGATGCGATATAAGCCACTTTATCATCAGTTCCTTAGAACCTACTGAGTATGTCCGGTATTATCGAAATTCGTCAGAATTACGGTTGTTTAATCTAACATTACTAAAATCATAGACTCATTGCTTATAGCATGACCCATCTATACCATTTCCAGGATTTGTTTGTTTATACTGCACGAACATTAGGATTTCCACCTATCATCGTCTCCTTGTTTGCTTATGGAATACTCTCATCATAAGTGTACTATTGTCCTTACAGAGACAGTGTAAGAAACAACACAGGTAACTAACGATTCAGCGTTCTCTCACATACAATGTTGCGCATTGTACTTTACGAGTGTCTTAACAGTCAGCAATGTCGGTTGGCAGTCGGGGTGGTGATCTGTCTACTCACACTACTCTTACGAGCGGTAGTCTCAGCGTTTACAGTTCCATTGGACTTCCCAATTAATTAAAAAGTTAAACAATTAGAGTTCATTTTGTCATAGCTGACTCTACTCAGCGTAAGTAAAATTGATTCATTAAGCATATCATCATATACTATAATTATTACTAAACTGGTTTTAGGATTCTAACCCTAAAGCATCTTTAATAACTCTATTTACTTCCTTAATCCATAACGATGTTTATTATCCAAAATTCTGGTATGAACTAGTATAATAAACCAAAGGCATTTACATATCTTGAAATGCTTAAGCTCTGCCGTTTTTTACAAGGAGTTTCCTCTGCATCTCCTAATCTTATTTATTACCACGTAATAACACTTGCTAAAGGTGTCCGCTTCTAAGTTCAGGGTTATAGCGCCCTCATACTCGCATTTTAGACTATTATGTTTTAGTCTCGTCATTTCTCATATATTATACTCATCTACACGACAAAACTCATGAGTCACTTTAGACTTGAAAGACGGTATCAATCTCATATACCTCATTCCTTATACGTAAGTTCTTTTACAGCACACTATTTACGATAATGTACAGGATTGGCTCCTGCTCCACGATAATCAGTCAAGCTTTAACGTTTGCATGTTTAATTCTTGGATCATTGCGTTTCCAGCTTTCATATCCTTACCTTGTATAAGTATGTACCATAACACGGTTATCCTTACATTAGTATTAGTAGTTTACTCCCTTCATAAGTATAAGTTCCAATATCCACAATTGCATATTGCATCACAGCTGATGTATACTGAACACTAGAGTTAGCCTGTTTCCCTTTCTGGACGCACAGTAGCGCTTTTGTTAACCGATTTTGGAGACCGGTAATGCGTTATCTGCAATCTCTTTTTTTCCATGAGTTGGCTGCTTCTTAAGGTGAAACTAACCTTTGCCTCTCGGCTTTACTTATTCTTTCCAAAGGAATAAGCCAGGAACCGTATTGTCCCTGTTTCGTCATCGTGTTTATATCCCTTTTTGATTCTGCTTTTGATAAACTAATACGGATATAGGGATTTCGTTCCCTTTGTACTGTTTAGTACTCAGTGTGTCTTCTCTTTAGTACTGCGTCTTTAGAAGTCCCCAAACGGTTCTCACTTCCTAATGAGGATTGTACACGCTCATCCCCTCTTATGTAGTTTTCAATTACATAAGCTAACACCCTACCTTTTGAGTAATCTCACAGTTTTAGCTGCTAACATATTCTCGGGTCATGTAACTTTTCGGGCCATGGAGAAATGATTCCAAGCTCCCTGACAGGTGCGACCAGTATTATTGTATACTTTACCGCATGACTTCCTCGGAGTGATTTACGCTATAGTTTTGCTCCTCTCGAACTGTGATATAATTATAGTATTTATTATACGGTTATTATCACTAACTTTTTACCGTAGGGCTGTCATCTTTAGCCGTTAATCCTTGTTTTGGTGTATTGATGCTTATTATTTCACCAGTGGTAAGATTAATAGAAGCTACTACTTTCTTACCTAGACATATGTCGACAAACTTATTTTTTACATCACTACTACTGATGTAGTCTATTGGCTCCATTTTTGAAGCATCAAAACCATCCAAACATTTACAAGCATTACTTACAGACGAACGTAAGTACTGTTCTACATATAAACAATTAGTTATACTACTGTTAGCTTGGTCTCTAATAAAAGTAGACTGATTACCTTCTACTATAAAGTATTCAGTTTGAGCTTGAATAGAATTCAATTTAGCTCTTGCTTCTCTTGAGTCCTTAATAATACGTGATAAACGTATCATTTGTTGAAGTATAATTTTATTGTTCATATTTATCTACTATTGTTAATGGAGTTGTCGGTGATTCGTCATCAGATACCTTACTTATAGCTTTTACTTTCGGATATCCTGTTGAATTCGTCTTCTCTATTACTTTAGTTTTCCACTTAACTACTGGCTTTGGTTCGCCAGTAGTTTTTACATTCACTTTTGCGTCTGTTGTTCCTTTCACGGATACTTCTAATGTAGATAAGTCTACCTCGACATCTATCTCATCTACAGACTTTTTCTCCTCTTTTATTACTTTAGGGAAGTTAGGTAACTCCACTATAGAGGGCATAACAGGCTGTGCCTGTATAACTTCTGTAGTTGCGAACATTTGCCTACCAATGAATACACTGACAACAAACATTCCAACTACAGTTAACATTCTATTATTCATTTGATATGATATTTATTAGAATGGCTATTCTTCTAGGATATGAATTTTCAAAAGAAACTTTTTAAACCAGTTTAGTTTTTTTTTTCAGTTCCTTCAGATTGTTCTTCCTTCTTTGGGTATTCGTCTTCCTTTGGAGCTATTAAATCTCCTTGACAATACTCTGCAAGACGATCAGCCGGGTCTCGATACAAATTAATAATCTGACCTACAACCATACGCATCTTATCAAGCGTAGGAGTCTCCTTCTGTTTGTCAAAGTAATTGGTACGAATACTCCCTAGAACTTTACGGGCAACTTCACGTGCAGCTTCAAGTTCAGTCTTCTTACTGTCTTCTACACCATCAGTAGTAATAGTATAGTCAGCAAATAACTTATCAATGTAGTCATTGCCCAGTAAGCCAGTAATAGCATTAATTGCTTTATCTTCTTCCGGCTTTGCTTCAGGATCATCCTTCAGTTTATAGCGGAAGTTTTCTCCAATTAAAGCACGTAATGCTTCTGCTACTTGTTCTTCACTCCAACCGGCTTTAGACATGTGCGTATGCATGATAGAGTGAGCCATACACGGTGAACCTGTCTGTGAAGTATATAAGTATACAGCGCGACCTAAACCACGCAAGATAGCTGTAGGCTGGATAATAGAGAATATCTCATTGATCCAATCTGTAACTGTCTTCTCGTCTAATGCAAGCTTCTTATCTGCATCAGTTTCTTTCAGGCCACGATATACACGATACCATTCTACAGTGTTAACTATATTTTCTGCCACATTTTTCTCTTTAGAGATGAGGTAATTAAGGGCAGTTTTCAATTCCTCATCATTAGCAATCTTGTTAGGATCAAGCTCTGGAATTTCTACTTTTGGCTTGCTGTTTGCAAGTTCTGTAGGTACTTCACTTTCTGAGAAGTTAATAGACATTTGTCCATCGTTCCCAGGCAGAGCTTTAGCAGGAGCTAGTTTAATACCTAGCATTTCTGCCATACTTTGCAGCGGTAATACTTGGTCTGCAGCTATCTGTAACTGCAATTCGCCACGTTCACCACGGTCGAACAAGTCTTGACGTACATCGACAAGAGCTAACAAAGTAACTACATCAATGCTACGATTGATGTCTGCATATAACTCAGGATATTGCTTCTTGAGTTCTTCATTGTTAGCGTAACGCTGTTGCATTACAAATGCTAACATAGCCTTACCATCAACAGATGATTCTCTTGAACCAATAGGTATACCGGCCGTAGGAATTCCTGTGATAAGGTTTGCAGCACGTTCTACAGCTTTCTTTTCAGGGCTGTTCTTACCTGTTGCATCTTCAGGAATTATTGTAGGAATTTTCTCTTCCTTCTTCTTAGGCTTATCCGGACTTTTAGGGGCATCCTTCTTCGCCTGAACCTTAGTTTCCTTAGCTGTAGTAGGAGCTTTCTTTGCATCCTCTACTTTAGCATCTTTCGGCTTGTTATCTACCTGAGGATTAGTTTCCTCTTTCTTGTTCTCAGTGTTGTTTACTTTAGCTTCAGCTTTTGCTGCTGCTTTTGCTGCTTTCAAGGCTGCCTTTCTTTCAGCCTTACTCATTTCTTTTGCCATTTTTGATAATGTTTTAAAGTGTTAAAATAAAAGTTATTATTAAGTACAATTAAAAAGATAGATTAGTTTAAGAGTTAACTATCATCCTCTATTTCTGGTGAGTCACGTCCATTAGTAAAAGTATTATTTTTAGTTAGTGCATCGAATAATTCTTCATCTTTAACAATGTAACCTGCAACCCCAGTAAGGCGAACGGTAGTACCTTCTGTCACTGTAGCTACTAAGCTTTGCATGCATGTTAAAGCATCATCATTACTCATGGTGCTAACTAAACTAGTAAGAGAAGTAGTTTTATCATTATCTGACTTAACTACTTCCTTACTCAAAATACCTACTAATAGACCAGCCATAATGGCGAAAACAAGTTTCCACCACATTCCTGTACTACGAAATAATCGCGCAAGGATAAATGCTACAGTTAGTAGACCAATAATTGCTGGTGTCATAATTAGTAAATGTTTTTAGTTTAACAATTGTTTTAATTTCTCTCTCGCTTTGTTAAGGCGAGATTTCACTTGAGACTCAGAGAGTTCAAGATGCTCAGCAATCTCTTTGTAAGAGAGATTCTGAACTGTGCGTAGTTCAAGTATATACCTATACTTATAGCGAAGTCTGTTTAATGCATCTGATAATTTACTATCTGTCTCATGATATATGTACAAATCCTCTGGTGAGCTGTCGGCCGAACTGCTTACCTGTAGACAGTTATTATCATTATCTAACTCATAATCATACTTCTCTTTTTTGGTACGTCGTATATAATCAATACTACTATTTATAGCGATAGTTTTTAGCCACATCTCAAATGAAATATGATTAACATAACTAGCTATCTTAAAGAAAGCTTTAGTAAACGTTACAGATACTAAGTCATCTGTTACATCCTTATTGTGTACAATATTATATATAGTATTGTATATAATTCTGTGATAACGATTATAAAGCTGTGTGAAGGCATATTGTTTACCTTCTTTAGCCTGCTTGATCAGATCTAAAAGCTGCTGTCTTTCTTCATCTGTCATAATTACGGGCTTTAGTGTGCCTATAGAGTCAACTAAGACTCTATAGACTTAAAATGGCAATTCTAGTACATTCCTACAATAGTATTCATACCAATCTTTGTAGAATTTATTATAAGTATCCCATATACATTCCATGAATTCTATTTTCATAGGTCTAGTAAGTATGCTAGTAGGAGTATTGTTAATTAGTCCACATAATATTCTTATGCGTACTTTTAAGGTTAAATCTTTATCTACTCCTATCTTTTGTATTATCATATTATCAAACCAAAATATTAAATATTTTACAGTTTTAATCCTATATGATTCATGAAATTCTATTTCGTTTAATTCCCTTTTTTGTATTCTTAAAAAGGTATACCACTCAGGACGCCAGTTAAATGAACTATACTTAACTCCCCAAGTGGTATATATATGGTTTGTTAAACTATAAATTAACATATTGCTGCTTTACTCTTTTAGCTATTTTCATTAGTACTACATTAATTTGTGCTAATGACCAGCCTGTAGTTTCTAATATATAAGCTTTAGTTGCAGCTACACCTCGTCCATATATTCCAATGTCTTCAATGTATTTACTAGTAAATGTCTTTAACTGTTCGTCAGTTATATTAGGCATTTTCGTACCATGAATCGATTGTCGATAAGATGGTAATGAACATATTTCTGAGTATTCATACTCTAGAAAAACAAATTTGTCAGGATTTGCTAATACGCTCTGAATTTCAATAGATTCTTCAGGTAGTATTGTGAATTCTCCTTTCTGTACTAAGTCATTAACTAATAGTGCAGAAGTAATTCTCATACAAGGAACTTCTCCAATTATATTGGCAAGAAGCTCAAAGTTTTCACCTACAATTCTGTAGATACCAGGATGATTGAGTCTCATGGTTGATTAATTTCTTTTTTAAAGTTATTTACTATTCCAGATACTTCTGATAAAGTTAATTCTGGATACTTTTGCATCACTTTATTAACTGCATCAATATCAGACTTAGCTGATCTGAGTAAGTTAATGAACTCTGTTCTTTCATGTTTAGAGTCAAACCAAGCAAAATATCTTACACGCATTGATATTCGTATTCTTTTATTTTACTACTTAATTCGTTCCATTTAGTAATATCTATATCAGTAGCATCTACTAAATGTATTATATCACATTTAGTATTGAATACTCTTCTAATATAAGATATTCCTTCTTTGTAGTGATACTTATTCTTATAAGCACGAGGTACTACATTATGAAGACGAGTTATTAATTCAGTCTTCATTCTCATCTCTGTTGCAGCTTTCTCCCATGATTCTGGAAGATTCTGTCTAATAAAATTCATTAATCCCATTTCAAATTAATTTATTGATTAAACTTAATTTTTTATTTGTAGTAAGGGGAGGACTCGAACCTCCGATACCAGCTTTTGATATTATCTCACCGCTCTACCATCTGAGTACTATCCTTACTCCAGCTTTCTACGACATTAGCTTAGCCGTTGGACTCTGTTATCACGCTGCGATACCAGTATAGTCCATTACATAACTTGTATTGCCAGTTATCTGCTTATTGACCTATTCTACTTCACATTGTCGCTGTCAAATTCATTCAGCCCCATATGCGTTTCCTATCATTTTACTTCGAGGGAAACGCTAGCAATAGAAGTCACCTTAGACGTCATAGTGAGTGGAGCTGGAGGGGATCAAACCCTCGTCCATACGACTGATTCATAGACCTAACAGTCAATGTGGGTATACAACCGACCAAAGTTGTATACCCTATGGTCTTGAGAATGGTTAGTTCTCTTATACTGATCTTGATAATACACGAATAATAGTTAAAGTATAGATACTTTAAACGATTCAAAGATTCATATTATTCAGTCTAAACTTGATGTCACGACTAAGGCTTTTCTCTATTTCTAGAGGACAATCTTATTGTCGCGATCTCAGACTTATGATCAGTAGTTCACGGTAGTTCCCCATAACTGATTTAAAAATTCTGTATGAGACCTGTTAATTCAGGTCCTTGTATGCCTCAGGCCCTAGTTAGTTCAAAAGAACTGATTCCGACTCACATACTAAGCTATTGATTCAAAGATTCTAAGCTTGGAACCTCTTTTATTTTGTTTGTTTTGAGTTAGCGACGATTTACACCGGGTACTAACTCATCGTATGTCCACTGCCAGGAATCCGGGAAGATATCGCGCAATTCTTTTTGAGATTCGTCAATACTCTTACCGATTTCGATAAGGTCTTTATCGTACTGCTTCTTCATCTCGCGAGCTTCTTTATCCCATGCGGACACAGGTTTATTTCCACTCTTGATATCTTCAGCAAGTGCAGACAAATCCTTCAGGTAGGTTTTAATACGTTGGTTTGTACGATTAGAACGGCGAACCTGCAATACCGCAGAGGATACTGTAAATTCACATTTCTGTACAATAGCAACTAACTCATTAGTTAGCTTCTCTTTGCGACGTTCGGCAATCTTCTCAGCTGCCTTGGTAGCAATGTCTTCAGTTACTTTACTAGAGTTAGCGATTACATCTTGGATGTTTTCTCCATTTACTTCCTCTAAGAGGATGTTCATTTTCTTTTCTGCCATTTTGAATACAGTTTAATTGATTTAACAATAAAATTTATTTAACACTATAATATAATCTTGATAAAAGAACAGTCATTAAAATATCTCTTTTTAGCCTCTATTATAGCTACTGCTATAACATTTAGCCTTAATTTGACATCTTTATACTTATTCTTTTTATGAATTTTTAGTGCTGCTTCTTTGCTACATCTACTAAAGTATGATATAGCTTCTAATCTTTTCTCCTCATATAAAGTAGGAGAAATAATTACGTTAGTCATATAGTATGACATTTTAATTTGTTTTTTGTTTTACTCATATCTTTTAGTAAATTTAAGTAATAATTAAAAAGAACTGTTCCTGTCTATTCGTACTTCTTATTCAACAGGAGACTCCCTGCCTTCTCCTGACCTACATATAATGTGGTTGACCGTTGTATAGTCCATTGTACTCTTGATTGACAATTTCCATTAGGGTTCTAGTCTTAAACAGTTCTTTGGGTTGACTGAATCCACCATTTTACTAACAATTTAAATTAGTAATATATAGTATTAAGTAGAGGCTCTGGCGGAACCTCTACTTCTTTACTATTCTTTGGTTGCATTCTGAGTTTACACTCATGAGTACATTCACTACAGTTGATATGATTATCAAGTGTAGGACAATTATTATCTATTTCCATGCTTTCTTACGATTATAGGGCTCCATCTTTTTATGTTTTGGCTTCTTTTTGAATTCCTTTGGAGGTTCTTCATTATTCTTCTTTGCCATACTAGTAAAATTTAAATATAGGATTAACATCACGTAATAACTCAGGTAATGCGGATAAACCGTATTCCTTTAGTACCTTACGATGTTCGTAATATGCAGAAGTAGTATTTACTTTAGCAATAATACTTACTGGAACACTAATAACCTCACGATTCTGTTGTACTAAGAACTTACATAGTTCTGAATTCAATAGCTCTCGTGTCTTGAGAGCAGGTGAACCAATAGATGCAACAATCTTCTTACAGAAGTCTTCTATTACTGGTATTTGCGGATTAGATGGTCTATCTACTGCTATATCAGTTGGAGTTAAACATTTAGCTACCATAGCACTCATCACATCTTCATCTGATAAGATACTTACATCTACGTTCTTAGCATCTGTATTATTTGCTATATTTGATGCTAAAGATGTTACTAGTGCATGTTCATCTTTTATTTCTCCTTTAAATGTAATAATAATTGCTTTCATATTTTACTTTTGATAAGTTATTTACTAGGAATACTAATAGATACTTCTATTTCATACTCCTCTAATTCTTCAAATAGTTTATCAGTATTTGATTTACTGATAATTTCAATAGGTGGATTAACCTCTACTCTTTTACCCGGTACTGTTCTACATAGCTTTTTAGCTCGTTCTAACGATATGCCAAGTACTTTAGTAGTAGCTAATAGATTTGCAAGATAGTGGTCGTTACTGAACTTTATTTCAGTTAATTTACGACCTTCTTTTACTTTATTGACTACCATTCTTCTTCCTCTGAAATTAAGTTCTCAAATTCAGTAAAGAAATTATCTGGATCTTTACAGATAATTTTTGTATTATCTGTTTCTATTACTACAACTTCTCCAAGTTTACTATGATTAGTGCATACTATATTATCAATAGCATCAATGTGAATAATACAAGGTTTTGTCTCTTCAGTATCTGTAAAGCATTGCTCTACAAATAAAAATTTTCCAATCTTTTTCATGTTTCTAAAAATTTAAATTGTTAATAATGACGCCTGGACACTCAGGATTTAATTAAGTTAGTGCCAACATAGTTTATAGCATTTGTTATAAGACAAAGATAAACGACCACAATCGTTACTTACTGTGACTCTCACTATAGTTTTAACTCATAAGCAGAAATAGCTGTCAAACTAAATCTTATTGGAGTACATGATTTTAACGTCCGCACTAATACCTATCTAAAAGCGCTAGCATTCTTTTGATAAGATATGAGCCCCACATGTTTGTTACTGATTCTCACAGTTATTACGAGCTTTTATTGCTTCTTCTTCAGTATTAAAATAACCAACTCCATATACATAATACTTATTTCTGTCTTTTCTATAAGTATAATATTTAGCGTTGATTATATTCTCTCTATTTAAGTTGTTTTCTCTTTGACTTATTATTCTTAGATTTGCTTTTCTATTATCTAACTTATTTCGATTAATATGGTCACATACGATTTTTGTATTAGATGTGTCTCTATCTAATATTATATTGTGTAATCTTACTTTATTTCTTTTATAATCAGATATTATATATCCTTTATCGTTTATTCTCCAAGAATAAGGCTTTAATTTATCAATATCTTCAACATCAATTAATACTTCAATGTATTTATTGTTTCCTTTAATAACTAATACTCCATTGTTATCTTTTATTATATATGTGTTTGTGTACTTTCTCATATTATTTAGTTTTTTAATGAAAGTATACTCTATCTTCACAGACTGAGTATACTAGACTCTAATATTCATTTAAAACAGGAGGTTTGGTTTTAATTTTGAATAGAGTCATTTACAATCGTTGATATAACATGAGTTTGTATAGAGTCATCAAGATATTTTTGAGCTCTTGCTCCAGATAGTACTGTGTTATACGTTGATGTGTTTGATTCATATATGTAAATTATGTCTTTTATAGACAACGATGTACCATGTTGCATCAAAATATCAATTAATACTACCTTTGGCATAGCTAAAAATACACTATCAACTCTTCTATCTTCTCTCATTTGCTCTCTCATGTCGAGAATATCCTGTATTGTTATTACAGGTTCCTCAATAATAACTTGAGGTTCTTCTTGTACTTCTTCTTGGTTCACACCATTTAAGAAATTAGCAATGTTTTCACGCTCTGCGTAAATTATTGCTCCCATCATGCCTATTAAGGCAAGAGTTATTAATACTACCCAAACTATTATTCTTGGCGGTTTAGGTCTCGCCATCATTTCATTTTCCATTTTGATAATGTTTTAAAATTAGTAATTAATCTCCCCAAAACCAATCTTGGAGTAGTTCTTTAAAGTTTTCTATTATATAATTTCCATCCTCTTCTTCTTTTATCTTCAGAGAAGTCCCGACACCCGCCGTGGAATTGCCCAACCCATTGCTAGAACCCAAATAGAACCAACCCGCAGTTTTATTATATCCATCTTTTCTGTACAACCAAGAATAGATGTAATAATAATTGAACTTAGGTATCCAAGGTTTATTACCGTTACTAATGAAATTTAGAGCAGCTATAATTGTACCAAGCTGTTCATACAGATTCAAATGCTTATCCTTATAAGTTCTAGGTTTTCTACCTATTACTTTACAAGCATCTTTGTAAGTTTTAATTTCTTCTCTTTTCATACTTTTATTGATTAAAGTGTTACTTTATAGTATCTCCAACAAAATATACGTGATGATATAGATAGTACTTTACATATACAGTACTATTTTGGTTTGTAATAGGATTACGTAATGTGAACTTATATTCTTCATCATTAGTAATACTTCTCTCTTTATTGACTAATATATAATTCTTGTACTTCATTTGTAAATCTACAAAATTATATACAGTTTTGGACTCTTCGTATTCTCTTTTAATTAGAATACCAACAATATATGTTATTATTGCTATTACTAATATTCTACTAATTCGATTTAGTTCATAATATTTAATTACTTTTATCATAAATAGATTTTAATGTTAATTACTAATTGTACCCAGAGCGGGAGTCGAACCCGCACGACCAATGGTCAAAGGTGTTTAAGACCTTAGCGTCTACCTATTTCGCCATCTGGGCATTAAATTAAAGTTTACAACTTGATAATTATTAAGGTTAATAAAAAATGCAGGTATTTATCTCGTTACACCTGCGGGTCCGGCAATCCTGTCTTATATACCGCGTGAGCTGGCGGTTAAAGGTATTAGTTTTCATAGGTACAAACTGGAAGATTTATTTAACCTATTACTTAACACACTCGCCACATGAAGGCTACCTTAATGAGTGCAATCAGTATATCTATATTCACATATAAATATACTGACAACAGTACGCTTACTGTTATGCTTAATTAATCAATCTGTATAATTAAGAACGAACAATGATTAAATAAACAAATGGCTGATACTGTAAATCTAAGGACGGACAAACTTGGCTACATCACACTGTTGTTAGACTTGTGACCGATAATATTGTTAGGAATGATGTAGTTGTTCCTGATTTTAACGTCTGCACTAATACTCGTGACACCACTACTATAAACCGAGATATGAGCCCCACAGGATTGTTAAGGATTCTCACCTTAAAGACGGAGTAGTTCACAGTTTTCTACTCCTATGCTTTTCTGAGACAGGTAAACACTAAACCCACTGATAAACTCTATTATTCTCCCTCACGAATAATATATCTTTGATTTATCTGCACTAATACTATTTCACAGATAAGTATTTTAAGCTTTCCCGAACGTACTCGCTCTGTATGAATAGATATAAGCCCCACAAAGTTGACACTGATTCTCACAGTGTAGATGCAGTAATATTTACTGCATTAACTTATTAATAAAACCCTGCCGTAGATATAATTACATTGTAAGGTTCTAATTTTTTAGTAACTTCATCTACTTCCGTTTGTAGAATAGTCTTGGGTAGTATACTATACTTTCCTATGCAACTATCTACATATTCTTTAATTTGTCTAAGACTAAAGTTGGATTGTTTTTGTAGTATTTTTATTATGTCTAGTTTAGCTGGAGTGTTAGTTTCTTCAGGTATAAACATACTCATTCTTACTAAGTTTGTTTTATTTCCTGAGTCTTCCTTACGCTCCAATTTAGGTACGTCTGTACAAGGAATAGGTGTTTCGATAAGAATAGCTAGTATGCTATTAAACTGTTCCTCTGAACATACTTTAGAAACTGCCTGCTGAATACAAGTTATTTTCTTCATAATTTGATATTATTTATTTGTTAGTTAATGCAATAAAAATAATAGAGTAAGCGCATTAATATAGTCATCAGTTACGATGTGTGACTATAAGCTATGCTAAGAGCTGTCTGATATAAGACCTCATTTTCTCTTACTCTATTAAAAAAATACTTTAGTTTTAACGCCTCTGCGCCTTCATACTACGTTTCTGGAACGTCGTAACGCCCTAATTAAGGAGATATACATCACTTAATAGACTGTTTGTAGATAATATCTCATCTTCAATAAGATTATCTATTACATAATACACGAGTTTTCATATATCATTGTGTTGATATAATAGTTAGATACTAAAGTATTAACACTTATTGTTCAGTTAGTGTCAGACTGTTAAGCACCTTATTAAGCGCATCAAAGGTATAGCTCTTGTCTTCGCTCTGCTTACTTCGAGCTTGGTTACTGTCTCTAAAAGATGTGCACCAGTTGGAACCTACAACTGCATCTACCACGTGGATTTTATCTATATCAATGTGCATATGATATAGATAGTTTAGGAATATAATACAGGTTATTACTGTTTTTCAGTACTGTATCTACTAACTCGATATTCCTTTTCTTGACTCTGTATTCTATTACCTTATAGTACGCGTAACTATAGATAATCTCTTCTGGCTTGTCACAGACGTTAGGCTACATTAAGAAGAGAAGTATAATAATATAGTCCTTAGCGCTACCTAAGTTTTTATAAGGGCATACCTAACTTATATTATTATACTTTAACGTGGTTAAACTATGTTTCACAACATATGAGGATAATTTGCATTTCATAGAATAATTACTTTGCGAATAAATCTGTATATCTTAGTTAAATAACCATATAGATAGATATAATACTATCATTGTGATTATTACTGATAACATACCTAATTTTGTGTCTCTATCCATATGATTGTTTATTTTAGTTAATGATTGCTGTTTCGTCTTAATTTTCAAAGACTCATCGGGTATCTACAGATACGATAGCCTTCATCTTACATATCTAGAATAAGATGAGGAGTTATTTAGTAATACCCTTCTTCAAATTCTTTTCCTTCAAGTTCTACAAAACCTCCAAAACTAACAAAAGCTCTTGAGGTTATTATTTCTGTGATTTCTCCATTTATTTTCATGTATATAGGTTTTATTGATTATTGTATATTTATAATAGAACAAGCGCATTATTTTCGCTATGCTATTCTCTTGTTCTAATTAGTGGTTACGCGCCAAATGCGGCACCTTGCTGTTGAGCTGGGCCTTGTACAAACTGTGGTTGAGCTTGTTGAGGCTGAGCTTGCTGTTGAGGTTGTTGGTTAGGATTAACTGTGTTGATAGTTTGTCCTCCAATTGTTTCTTGCTGTTGAGGTTGTTCTGCTGCTAATGCACGAGTGTCGTTAGCTGGAATACAGTAGTTACTGAATGCTGCTCTTCCGACTTCTTCAGGAGTGCTTCCTCTCATCCATTGCTTTTCTCCACGACTGTCATAGTAATACTGACAGAATACAACTAATTCTGTGTATATTACTGGAACTCCTCCTTGTTTTACAATGTCTCCCGCCATAATAGCTGGTGTACCCTTAGCTGGATTTGCCGGATGTGCAGACAAGTGCTTCTTGTAAAATGGTTGTGGTGATTTCCAAGACACGTAGCAACCTTCAATAGTTTGGAACATCTCAGGTATAGCTTGGTCTGTTTGACCAATGCCTCCATGTTGCATGCTTAGTAGTGGCTCAAATATGGCTACTACTGGCTTTTGAAAACTTGTGTAGGTTTGTGTTCCTTCCCAAGGACAATCAAGATTGATTAATTGGGAATACAAGTATTTGTTACCTGCATTTTGAACATTTCTGTTGATTTCTCCAACAGGTATGCCGTTTTCATCATACTTTTGACCTACTACCCTTAATACTGGATTTAATAATTGAAACTTTGCCATGATAATATGTTTTTTGGTGAATAATCTATAAAGGCTATATATTACTTGGTGAAGTAATGTAATAAAAATGGAAGAATAAGAAAGGGTAATAGGACTTGAGACATCTAAGTACATGCTCTATCCTAAAACTTCATTTATTACCTACTAACATAAGTAGAACTTTCTTATTCCTCCCGATTCTTGGCAGACGCAGCTGAATGGGGTTCGTGCGCAGCCGGTGTAAGTACTCAATACCAGATACTGAATATCCGATACTGAGTACTAAATAACACGTACTACGGTACTATTGTATATTGCGCAGCTAATTCTTTACTCTTAAAAACTTCTTTGATTGTAGGACCGATGCAGGTTAATTCAATTACGTAATACATGATATATTTGTTTTAAGTTAATAATGCAATTCTATTAAGATGAGTATGAATTGTAACTGTTACTAAGAGATAGCCAGATTAAACTCTGGCTATTCTTGTATAACACTTGTAATGATTAGCAACAGCATATGCAAGCTTAATAGCCTCATCAATGTTGTCTAATAACTTTGTGCCTTGCTTAACAGCACCACCTTTTTTGTAAGCATCAATTCTGTACTTCATATCTTGATATATTTAATGTGCATAATATTACAGTTGTGAGTGAATTGAGTAGGAGAGCTATGATTACTCATAGCCTCCATAATACTCCAATGCATCAGCTAATGCATCAACATATTCCTCATCTTCATCTGTGGGAATAAAAATACAATCTGATAAATTCATAATGCTTTGATTTTATTGGCGGGGGTATTCCCGCGATTAATAACAGCCGGGGATGAATTGGAGTAGTACTTCACACACACGCACCACCTCTCTCAAAAAATTTTATAAAATATTTTTTATATTTTATTTTTAAAATATGTTTAATTTATGTTAAATATCTGTAATTATTCTTAATATTTGCGTTATAGATAATATGAAACATAGCATAGATTATTATATAGAACATATTGAGCCTATGATAGATAATCTAAATAGGCAACAAGAAATACAGATTGATAATACTAAGTTTCTAGTATTAAAAGTGCGTACTAAAGGTGTTATGTATATATTAATAGCTAGTCAATATAACTGGAATGGAGTTCACTACTGGGTATATAATACTAACACAAAACAAGTAGAAAATATAATTCATAGTACTTACCACTTCATGTTTAGATTTAAACAGCGTCACTTATCTATTACTAGACTATCAGAAAATAAACAAATAATAGTATGCATGGTTAATATGTTTAAATATTCATATAACCTGTTAAACTACACATCCTCAGTTTATGTTACATATAAAAAACCGTCTAAACTAGGAGTACCACATATAAGATTTATTACATACATAAGAAAGACTACTAAAAAGAAATAATATGAAATTAATAGAATCCAGTGTACAGATTATTGAGGAAAAAGACCCTTATAAGATGATAGAATTAGCAGGTAGAACTTGCTATAAGTCTGAAGATAAGATAACAGAGAATAGTGCTAAAGAGTTTGTAGATCGTATGATTAAGCTTGGTCATGGGGCTATGTTAGAGCATGGTACTATTTATTTAAAGATAGATAAAACAGAAGATGGGCATCTTCCGCCAGCTAGACTATATTGGTCAGATGGTAATCACAAGAAATATACGAGAGTGCGTAAACATGGAAATTCAATATACGTGACAACCAATCTACGAGTAATAGTAGAGAATAATAGATTAGATGATTTGCAGTATCAAGTAAAACCTACAGAACATCACGAAAAGCGCATTACAGCCAAATTTATATGTGATAGAGGAGTAAGTCATGAGTTTGTTAGACACAGAGTATTCAGCTTTGCACAGGAGTCTCAAAGATATTGTAACTACAGTAAGGATAAGTTTAATAATGAATGTACTTTTATTATACCATCTTGGCTAAATGATTTTCCAGAATGTATAATTAGAGACTCTATTGGTGGGTGTATGTATCCTAGTGATTACTATAGAGAAAATCTAGATGGAAGTTTTAGAGGAAATGTCATATTTATGACACATACTAAATATTTAATAGACTCTTTGTTTAAAGCTGAAAAAAATTATAACAACCTAATTAGCTCTGGATGGAAACCTCAACAAGCAAGAGCAATACTCCCTAATGCAACTAAGACAGAGTTAGTAATGACAGGTTTTGAAAGTGACTGGGAACATTTCTTTGGGTTACGTTGTAGTGGTGCAGCTCATCCAGATGCTAAGAAGTTAGCTGATGAGTTAAAATCGTTAATGAATGTTAAAAACATTGAACTTAATAGCGTTAAATAACTATAAATAATGTTAATAAATGTTAAAGAAATAGTAACTAAGACAGTATATTAGACGTTATATGGGGAGTAAGAGGGGGTAAAGTAATAACAGTGTCTAGTTAAGTAAAGTGATATAATATTAATTACTCCTACTTTAGATAATCACAAATATAATTACTATGAAACAGAAACAAGTTAGAGAAGTAGCTTACTTAGGTAAGAAAGTATATTTTGGTAATAAACCTTATACTCTAGTAGAGAATGAAGTAAAAGGTATGTGTCAAGGATGTGATTTATACAATTGTTATTGCCCTTCTAGGATTACTTCATTGTGTACTCAAGGATTTATACTTAAAAGAGATAAACAATGAAAGAAGGAAAGAAGAATGATTACCAAGATGGTAAGCTACGTTGGGATTTACTACCTTTAGAAGAGATTGAAGATATAGTGAAGCTCTATACTGCTGGTTCTATTAAATATGGTGATAATAATTGGCAGAACTTAGAGAATGGCTACCAACGATATAAAGCCGCTATGTTAAGACACTTACTTGAATATGAGAAGGGTAATAAGGTTGATGATGAAACTAAAGTAAACCACTTAGCAGCTGTAGCTTGGAATGCAATAGCTATGCTTTACTTAGATAAACACGGAAAAGGAAAGGACTATGACATTAAATGATTAGAAATTAGCAAAGATAGTAAGAGATAGAATACCAGTAACAATTGACAACAAACAATTTATAATAGAATCTAATCCTATAGGCAGCTGTGATGGATGCTATTTTTTAAATAAAAACTGTCCTACTTTAGCTAGACGTTATTGTTGTTCTAATGGCGGAAATATATTAATATTAGAGAAACAAAATAAGAAATAATACGTTATTTAAGTATTAAAATATAGAATATTATGGAAGATAAAGTACTAGAAACAGTAGTAAATGGAATTAAGTATACGATGTTGAAAGATGTGTTAGTTAAGCCTTTAGATCCAGTTATGGTTACTAAAGAGATAACAGAGCAGATTCCTACAGGTGAAGTTGATGAAGATGGTTTCAATAAGTATGATACACAAACTGAAACTAAGGAAGTAGAATCTGAATATTCAACAGGTGTAGTATTGAAGATTCCCACATGCTTAACAGAATGTGAATATAGAGTAGGAGATACTATTGTTTATAATAAAAAGTTTGCTAAGGACTTTGATTTGTTTAAGGATAGTCAATTAGTCAAACCATATGATATAATTGCTGTATCAAATATGATTTAAAATTATAACTCATTGTTAGAATGAACCCTGGCGTTAGTCAGGGTTTTTTATTATCCATATAATAAGTGTTAATAAATGTTAACGGATTTTAACATTTATTTAATCTACCGTTTATAGATACATAAACATTTAAAATAAATATTATGAGTTACAAAGTAATTAAAGAATTTGGTTCTGCTAAGAAAGGTGATGTATTAGCAGAGGATGAAACAGGTTTAGTATCATTTAACATTGCTGAAGATAATTACACTAGAATGATGTCTTTAGATTATGATACTGCAGATTACTTATGTGAAGAAGGTTATCTTTTAAGTATTGACGATGAAAGTAAGTATAATGTAGATGCTACTTTAGAGCTCATTGATGACTTACTCGAGAAATATGAAAGTAACTTAAAAGAGACCAATGAAAAAGCAAATAAAGGTGAAATACAACCTTGTGTTAAGTTAGAAGCTGAGACTGTGTATTATAACTTAAATAAGGTTTTAAATAAAATTAAGGATACGTTAACAAATGAATAAATTGGTAAAAAGCGTAAGCAAAGCCGATTTAAACACAGAATTCTTAAAAAGCCTTAATGGTATACTTGATCTTACTGATAGGGAGCTAGAGTTACTGGCTACGTTCATAGCAATAGATATTAACACTCCTAAGCTCCCTAACATAAGTAAGAATGTAATATCTACTGAAAATAGGAAGTATATTAGAAAAGTATTAGGTATTACTCCTGATAATCTCAGTAGATATATAACTAAGTTTAAGAATCAAGGTATACTAGTTAAGGGTAAGATTGAAGATGAAGTTGTAGTAAATAAGGCGCTTATACCTGAAATAATCGGCGATAGAGTACAAATTACTATAATATTAAGAGTAAATAAAGATGAAGATTAAAACAACAATAGTAAGACCTGGCACTATATTATGTTGGAAGGAATATAACATATTTACTAAGTTGTGGAATAAGTTAAAGAAGAGAGACTTACCATATAATAAGTTTGAGATTATTCCTACTAGTATAGAGTTACTTACGATAGATAGATATAACTTTGTGGCATATACTCCCATACGTAAGTATAATAAACAGGAAATATACAAACTACAATCTATCTATGGTAATTGTATAGAAGATAGAAATTGGGACGATGTTAAGACTATAATTAATATAATAAGACCTAATACGTTCGATAACTCTTCTACTTTAGAAGAATGTAAATATTACAAAAAGATAGATTTAAATGAGGAATCAAGTGAGTATATATACTAAATTAAGTAACAAGTATAACATACCATACCCTATCATAGAAGTAATATGTAATAGTCCATTTAGATTTACTAACAGCGTTATATCTGATTTAGATCCAAAGCCTGTCAGATTCTCTTACTTGGGTAAATTCAAATTAAAGAAAAGATATGAAAAAGAAACCGTACGATGTTTATAGTCCTGAAATATATCCTAGACTATTATTTGTAAGTACTAATATTGAGGATTTGGATAAATATTTTATATTTCTTGATGTATACGGTAATAATGATGGAAGTGAATACAACAAGTTATTACAAGAAATAGATAAATATGATGGAGGAATGGTTACTTGTAAAGTAATACGTAAGAGTGATAATAAATACGGTGTGATAGTGATAGCTGTTACTAGTACAGAAGATATTACTCCAGATATGATTCCTCATGAGGCAGTACATGTTGCAGATTACTTTTGTGAACAATTAGGTTTATATACGCAAGACTTTAAAGACGGCAATGAAGCGTATGCCTATTTAGTAGGATGGGCTGCAGGAAATATAAGTAATACTATCTGTAATGAGTTAAAAAACAAAGAATATGACAATTGAAGAAAGTAAAATGATGTGGAAATTAGAAGTGGAAAACAATAAACCACTCTATAGTTCATTTAGTAAGGAAATGAAACGCCTGTATAACAAAGTAGATGAATTAATTAATGAAGGCGTAATTACTTATGAAGATTTCACTAATGATGTAATCGACAGTATTACTACTACTATCGTAGATAATGGGAAGAATAATGCAGAACCTAGTAGAGCTGATCAGGTAAATGCGATGTGTGATATGCTATTTAAGAAGTATGAAGAATATAAAAAAGTAGAGCATACAGGAGGAGATAGAGAAGTTTTAGTAGATAATACAGAATTATCAAATAAAACCAGATTATGTGAATCCGAATGTGCCAATGAGTCGTGCTAAGGAAATTGTATAGAGATTATAGAAAGAATATTATTTAGGTTATTTAATTGATTAATTATTATGGTTAAGTATATTTGTTCAGTAGATAGAGGTACCGTCATTAGTTATGATAAAGAAGTAGAAAGTGTTAGCTTGCTAGATCATTTTTATGTAGACTATACATGGTATATTCCCGAAGATGGAGAATGGATCTATACAAAGAAAGATGGTTCTAAAGATAGAAGGAATGTTACTAAAGGTGCTATGATAATAAAATTGTATCCTATAGATAAAGAAAGTGGCGCAGAGTACATCTTTATTGAAAATGATGAAGTAAAGAATCACTATAATAGATTGCTAGAAAAGAGGCAAGAAGAGAAAAAGAAAGCTACTTCCTGTGATACGGGTTGTGATTGTGAATGTGGTTGTAGACCAGATTGTTGATATGGATAAATTATTGATAGACCAGTACGGTAATGCTATTTTATATAAAGTAGATACTAATAGCATCAAAAATATATCTGATAACTTTGAATGTAGAACTATATATATAGCATAGTAGGATGGTCAAATAATAACAGAAGAGGAAGTAATAGACTATAAACTAGGAGATATTGTACTTATATTAAGTAAGTATGATACTATAAGCAGTAAGTGGACACTAAAGCCAATAGTCTGTTCTGATGCTTTTGCTAAAGACGATCTTATAAGATGGAACAAAGAAGATAACAAACAAGTTCTTACAAATGAAACTATTTGATCTTATTGGAGGTAAAGTAAAAATACACCCAGATGCTATAGGCATCCCATGCTTTAGAAGAGTGTGGGATGCAGATAAACCTAATAAGGAGCATGCTACTAAAGTAATAAGTTACATTGTACTTATGAATAAATGGGATAGTCCTTATGTACAAAGTATGGATGAAGACAGTAGGGAACTTAAACTGAAAAAGGAAATATTCGATGATGAGAATTACAAATTGACTGCAGAAGAATTGATTTGTGAAGATGAATATAAAACCTTACTTAATACTAGAGCTCTACAAATGTTAAACAATATGCGTCTAAAGTTGGATAGTGTAAGTAAGTACTATAAAGAGTCGTTAGATGATACTTTAGATGAAAAGAAGATTAAGGACTTATTAGCCGGTATGACTTCTGTTGGTGGAGTACTTAAGAGTATTGATTCGCTAGAAACGATGGTTAAAGCTGAGGAATTAGCTATAGGCAAAGTTAAAGGAGACGCTAAAGTAAATCCATATGAGTTGGCGAAATAATACATTAAAATATAACTAAATATTAACAACACGTTATAGTGTATAAATGAATATTTTATTATGAATAAGAAATTTACGATTACTATAGATTTGACTAAGGATACAGAAGAAGTGTTTAGACAGATTGAAGAAGCTTCTGAATATTTAAACAAACCTGTAAAGAAGTCATTATGGCAAAGAATTAAATCTTGGTTCTAAACCATCAGAACCCTTACGTGGAGGGTAAGAATATCCACGTGATACTCTCCTGTGATGTATGAAGGCTTATAGCATAGAAATCTCTAAAATTTCAAGACCCGTGGCCGATGCGGGCGGGAGGACCAATTAAAATACATAGAATATGATTAAACCAGAGGAATTAGCCCTTATTAAGGGTTACACTGTTACCAAAGAAGGAATTCTTTTAAACAGAAATGGAATACAAGTAAAAGGTAGAATAAAAGACCGCAAAAGAGATTACTACAATTTTGACATCAGAATTGGACCTAGAAAAGAAAACAAAAAAGTTCATTGTATGATACATAGATTACAAGCATATCAAAAGTTCGGTGATAAAATCTATGAAAAAGGAATTGTGGTAAGACATTTAAATGGAGATAGATATGATAATTCATACGATAATATAGATATTGGAACTAATAAAGATAATAAAAACGATATCCCAAAAGAATTAGTATCTATTAATTGTGGTCAAATAAGTAGAAAGTATTCTAAAGAGACTATAGAAAGTATTAGAAAAGATTATGAAAATGGAATGAGTTATTCTAATATAATGATAAAATATAATATATCTAGTAAAGGTACAGTACATTATATAATACACAAAGAATACACCTTATATAAGACATACCCTAAGAGATATAGAGTACTATAAAAAATACCAGTCCTTTGAAACTATAATAGCAGAAGGAAACTTGTTGGATAGGTAGTTATCGTGAACAGGTAGTCTGGGGTAATGTTAGCCCAGGTGGGGAGTACTAAATATAAGGCGTATAAACCCTAGCTCAAGAAACTAGGTTGCAGCCACTGGAAATCTCCTCTACTAAAATTCAAGATTAATAAAGTAAGAAAAAGGGGTTCGTTGTGAAACGCGCCCCTTTTAAATATTATAAACTGTTTTAAAATATATGAATGAAACGATATTAGCATATAATTTAGGTTATCGTGTAAATAAATCCGGAGAACTATATCTAGGTGGAGTACCTATAAATTACATAGTAAAATATAGAAAAAAGAAAAACGGGAGGAATTTACTAGTTTTTTACTTAAGTAATGGAAAAACAGTTTATGTGTCTAAATTACAAGCGTATCAAAAATATGGAGATTCTGCTTTAAAAGAAAACTGCTTATATATAGATGGAAATACGAGTAATTGTTCTTATGACAATATAACTATAAAAACTGAATTTGATAAATATTTAACAAAAAATAATAAATATTATTGTAATTCATGCAATACTATAATAGACAGTAAAGATGTATATAATAATACAAATCCGCATAGAATAAGACAATGCAAAAAATGTTCTAGAAATAAGAGATTAAAGAAATATAACTTTGCTACTAGTTTTAAAACTGTAGGATGTTGTATATGTGGCGAGAAAGATGTAGCTTGTTTAGACTTTCATCATTTGGGTAATAAGACAACACAAGTGTCATGGATGCAAAGTAATTCTTATAAAGCTATAAAAGAAGAAATAGATAAATGTGTAGTATTATGTTCTAATTGCCACAGAAAATTACATTATTATAATTTAAGTATTGAAGAGTTAAAAGATGGTAGATTTTAATAAGAAAATTATAAATTCAAACAAATTTCGTTAGGCTGCGTTAAATTTTATTAATACTGGTAGTTATTGTAATTTTCCTGAATCTACTTCAGAATATTTTAAGTTCTGGGATGAGGAAAGTAAAAGATGTGTAGATGGTTATACAGCTGATGATGGAGATTTCATTAGCGGGTATAACTATTTTTATTTAAACTACTGTCCTATATCTCGTATAGTTAATCATATTACTACAGATGAATTAGGTAATACTAAAGTAAAACGTGTTAATGAAGTAACTTTCCCCGACTTCTGGGACTATGACTATTACTATTTTAATGCCGTACAAGAAGCCCAAGAGTAGGGTAAGCATCTGTGTTTACTTAAGTCTAGACGTAAAGGTTTTTCATACAAAGGTGGTTCTATGGCATGCCGTAATTTCTATCTAATACCATACTCTAAAACCTTCATATATGCATCAAATAAATAGTATTTGACAGATGATGGTATTCTTACTAAAGCTTGGGATTATATGGACTTTATAGATAAGAATACTGCGTGGGGTAAGAAGAGATCAGTTAACACTTAGATGCGTAGACGTGCAGGATTCTATACTAAGGATGACTACGGTAATATTATAGAATTAGGTTATAAGTCAGAGATTATAGGGGTTACTTTGAAAGATAATCCTGATGTAGTACGTGGTAAGAAAGCTAATCTTATTATGTTTGAGGAAGGTGGTTCTTTCTCTGAATTAGGAGCAGCATGGCAAATTGCTAGACCTTCTGTAGAGGTAGATGGTATAGCCTTTGGTACTATGATAGTATGGGGTACTGGTGGTGATGAAGGTTCTGCATTTGAAACTATGAAGGATATGTTTTACAACCCTGATGGATACAATTGTTTAGGGTTTGATAACATATGGGATGAGTCTGCTACTACTAATAAATGTGGTTTCTTTGTACCTCAATATACTAACTTAGATATACGTGATGAGAATGGTAAACGTATATATATGGACGAGGACGGTAATACGTACCGTAAGAAGTCTTTAGAACACATATTAGCAGAAAGGCAAGTAGTAATAACTAATGCCACTAATAACGCAGCAGTTGACAGATACGTTGCAGAGAGACCTATTACTCCAGCAGAGGCCATGCTAGAGTTTAATGGTAACATATTCCCCAAGAAGGAATTACAAGAGTAGTTATCATTACTCAGAACTAATAAAAAATTATAGAATCATAAGTAGGTAGGTGATCTAGTATGGCAACCTGACGGTAGTCTTAAATGGGTTATTAAGAAGACAGGAGATATAACACATTACCCATTAAGAACTAAAAGGGATGAAGTTACTGGAGCATTAGTAGGAGATGATCCTACTGGTTCTATAGTAATATGGGAGCATCCTAATAAGGATGCTAGTGCTGGTTTGTATATTGCAGGTATAGACTCATACGACTATGATGAATCAAGTACTACATCATTGGGTTCTTGTTTTATATATAAGAGAGTATAGTCTATAGAACAGTATTCAGATATAATAGTAGCAGAGTATACAGGTAGACCTAAGTCAGCAGAAGATTTCTATGAAAATGTACGTAAATTGCTTATATACTATAATGCTAGAGCAATGTATGAGAATCAAAACAAAGGTATATTTGTATACTTTACTAACAAACATTGTGACTATTTACTTGCTGATCAACCAGATATAATCAACGATATAGTAAGTAATTCTAAAGTAAATAGAAAGAAGGGCTGCCACATGAATAAGCAAATTAAGCAATGGGGTTGGGGTCTAATAAAGGATTGGCTAAACGATATTAATGCAGATGGCAAGAAGAACTTATACAATATTATGTCGGAACCGCTATTAGAGGAACTTATAGCTGCAAACGATGTAGTTAACGTAGACCGTGTAATGGCGTTGACCCAAGTAATGATATATAGAGAATAGCTATATAATGTTAAAGTAAAAGAGATTAAAAAAGAGAATAGAAATAGGGTACTGTTTGAAGGCCCTATATTTACTCAGGAATGGTTTCGTGACGACGAAGCTATAGATAATATCGAAGCATATATGTTTTAATTATGAATAATATTAATCAAATGCCAATATAGAAACTTCCTATGTCTAAGAAGACAAAAGACTGGCAAGAAAGTTGTATAGACTATGTTATAGGCCGTAGTTTAGGAGGTTCTAGAAATGGTAATAACAGAACTCGCAGAGAGGAGATGCAGACGTACTATGATCTTTATAATAGTATATACAATGAAAAAGATCTAAAGTATGTTACTAATCCTTTTAAACAGCAGGATGGCTTTCCTGCAATGGCTTAGGATTATAATATAATTAAGCCCAAAATAGACTTACTGTTGGGAGAAGAAACTAAAAGACCATTCAACTTCAGAGTAGTACGTACAAGTGATATAGCTGCTAGTGAAATGTAGGATAGAGCTAAATAGCTTTTAATAGATTACATTCAGGCTACTATAATGAGTAAATTAGGTCCTGAAGAACAAGCTAGATACTAGGAAGCTTTACAGAATGGTGAGATAATGACTCCTTAGTAGATACAAAAATACATGAGTAAAGACTATAAAGATATAGCAGAAGTAACTGCATATCACAGTCTTAATTACTTAAAAAATAAGTTAAACATTACTCATGAATTCTTTAAAGGTTGGAAGGATGCTTTAGTTGGTGGGGAAGAGATATACTATGTAGGTATACTGAATGGAGAACCGTGCCTCGAACGTGTTAATCCTATCTACTTTGATTATGATACTGAAACGTCCGACTTGGAATTCATTCATGACGCAGAATGGTGCTGTTATGAAATGAATATGTCTGTTACTGAGCTATACGATAGATTATATGACAAGATGTCTGAGAAACAGCTAAATCAGTTGTTAGATATGATGGATCAAGCTTCTAAAGGAGGTATAAATCCTGAAGTAAGAAAGACGTCTTTAGATTATACTCATATTAAGACTCATACTATTAACGGGTTCAGTAGTAATCCATTTGATAGTACTAATAGTGTGAAAGTATGGCATTGTTGCTGGAAATCGTTTAAGAAAATAGGTTTTGTTACCATAATTGATCCTGAATTAGGCGAGCCTAAAGAATATCAAGTAGATGAGAGCTATAAAGAGACAGGAATGGAACTCAATGTAGAATGGAAATGGATTACTGAAGTATGGGAGGGATATAGAGCTGGTGAAGACTTATATATAGGAATACAACCATTAGAATATCAATATACTTCATCTGATAATCCTAACTCTCAAAGATTGCCTTATACTGGAGTAGTATATAATAATACAAACAGTAGACCTCGTAGTCTAGTAAGTATGATGAAACCATTGCAGTATATGTATATTGTACTATGGTATAGACTTGAGCTTGCTATGGCTAGAGATAAAGGTAAAGTAGTAAATATGGACATTACTTAGATACCAAAATCTATGAATATAGATGTATCTAAATGGATGCATTACTTATCTGCTCTTGGTGTAAACTTTATTAATCCATATGAAGAAGGATGGGATATACCTGGTAGAGAAGGAGGTAAACCTAGTCAGTTTAACTAGATTACAGCTCTTGACCTTACTATGGCTAATACTATAGATTAGTATATTAATCTTATGGATAAGATTGAAAGCATGCTATCTGAGATATCTGGAGTTAGTAAGCAAAGAGAAGGGTCTATTTCATCTAATGAATTAGTAGGTAATGTAGAGCGTTCTGTAGTACAATCAGCTCATATTACTGAACCTTGGTTCTGGACACACAATTAGGTAAAGAGAGAATGCTTAACTATGCTACTTAATACTGCTAGATGGGCTTGGAAAGATAGTAGTAAAACTCATCTACAATATATATTAGATGATGCTACTAGAGCATTCTTAACGCTATCAGATGATATGCTTTATGAGGATTTTGATATCTTTATAGAAGATACTACTAAGAATCAACAGTATATAGAAACACTTAAGCAGTTAATGCAACCTGCTATGCAGAACGGAGCTAGCTTACTTGATATAGCTGAAATCATTACTATGGATAATATTAGTATGATTAAGTCTAGATTAGAGGAAATTGAGCAAAAACGTATGGAGCAACAACAAGCTATGGAACAAGCTCAAGCAGAACGTGAACAGCAAGCTATTCAAATGCAAAATGAGATTAAGGAAGAGGAGCTTATGATTAAAGAAGCAGAAATGGATCTTGAGAAATATAAGATAGATCAAGATAATGCTACTAAGATTACTGTAGCTCAACTTAATGCCTATAGAGGTGCTGAGAATATGGATCAAGACGGTAATGGAATTCCAGATCCAGTAGAGATAGCTCAACAAGCTTTAGCTGAACGTAAGCAAGCATCTGATGAAGCTTCTAAACAATTTGAATTCAATGCTAAGATTAGAGAGCAGAAGATGAAGAAAGAGATAGAAGATAAGAAAAATCAGCTTGAAAGAGAAAGAATGGATCACGAAATGAAGTTGCAAGCAGCTAAAGATAAAGCAGCAATGGAGAGAGAAAGATTAAAAGCTAAGACAGCACTTAAGAATAAGACAAACGCAGAAGCTAAAAAGAGTAAATAATTATGAATTGGTTTAAAGAAACATGGTGGATAGTTAAACAACTATTTACTAAAGTAAAAGCAGATAAAGTAGAGTATAAGCATATGGATCATTATCCATTTAGTGGTTATTCTGCAATGAGCTGGTGTGGTTACTTGTTAAGTAGAAAACCTGAATCTCAGATTAAGCCTACTACTTGGAATCATGAAAATATTCATCTCTATGAAGCTAAAGATAAAAAGAGATGGATAAGTTATTATTGGTCCTATGTGTGGGAATGGATTAAAGGTAATCCAATTATCTACCCTGCATCTAGTGCTTACTATACCATTCCTTATGAGATGGAAGCTTACGCTAATGACGATAACTTTGACTATCTGAAAACACGTAAGCCTGAAGATCTTGATAAGTACAAGATTAAAGACAGAAAGAAGACTTATAAGGCTAATAAAAAGAATTGGAAACAGTATCTTAAAACAATTAAATAATAGGAGAGATTAATTATGGCATGTGGAGGTAAAAAGTCTGGTAGCTCTAAGAAGGGCAAAGGCGGAAAGAAATGATAGTTATGGAACGAGAACCTACTATTAAAGAAAGAATTGAATTGTTTATATAGAGACTATTAGATAACGGATTCGTAGAGTAGGATGAAGATGAAGTACAATAGTATGTAATGTTCTTTATAGGTACTCCTTTGGATACTAGAATATTTAAAAAAGATATAATTACTATTTGCATATCTGAATCTTCTCAAGAAGCTGAGATTTACATGAATGGGCAACAATTCTTAGGTAAAAGAAATTTTACAGATTTTATATATGGATAAACGAGCATTTAAACAGAGAATGCAGAACCTAAAGTCTTACCGGGAGAATAATCCCGGTAAAGGCTATTGGGATTGGAAAGTAGAAGCATTTGCTGAAGGTGGTCAGACAGGTGATCCTGAGAAGGAAAGATTCTATCAAGCTACAGGTAGAAGTAGTAGTGGTAGACCTTTAGAAGAAGGTTTAAAACCTGTATTTAGTCTAGAAGATGCTGCTAATATGACTCCTATTGGCGATGCTATATCAGCTAGAGATACTTATAATGCTGTAAAGAATAGAGATTGGTTGAGTGCTGGACTAGCCGCTCTTACAGTATTACCTTTTGTTCCTAGTGGTTTAAGAAATGTAAAAGCTGCTGCTAGATACATTCCTACTGTAAATAGAACTGAACAAAGTTTAATAAATTAGGCTCTGGGTAATATTAGTAAGAAAAGAGATTATTTATCAGATATAGCTAATTCTAGAAATAGAGTTCTAGAAGATATTAATACGATACCTTACCGCAATAGAGCTGAATAGGCAGATAAAATATTCGGTACTAATTATAGTGAAACTTATGATCTGCTTGATGATTTGTATCAACATAGGTACTTTGATTTACCTGAAGTTCAACCCAAAGATATGGTAGCTTCTGGAAGATTATAGGCTAAACCATTTGCAGAAGAACGATTTAATAAGACCGGAGTAGGAGCAGAACCTAATGAGTTTGATTTATGGGTAAATACAGGAATGTATAGAGATCCTATGCAATTAGCTAATCATGAGATGAATCATTATACTGATTATATAATTAGTAGAAATGCAAATACAACTATTAACAATAACATGTTAAAACAGCTAGAGAATTCATTAAAATAGACAGATGATACCAGTTATTATAGAAAAGGTACAGAATAGAAAGCTTATATGAATTAGCTAAGAACTATGCTCAAATAGAATGGAGATGTATAGAATTTAGATGAACCAGTATCGTCTACTCTACTTAAGAAGTATCTAGATAAAATGTCTGATAGTGATCCTATAAAGAAGATGTTTAAACAGCATAAGAATATTAATGCGTATACTAAATGGTTTAACACTATTCCGTTGCTTGGTACTACTGCATTAGGAGCTAATGCTTACTTTAATAATAACAAAGATGAGTGATCTAATAGATTATACAGGTATCATGCCGGAATACCCTATACCTTCATATAAGTATGGTGGTATTCACATAAAGAAGAAGAATAGAGGTAAGTTTAATGCCTTAAAGAAAAGAACTGGTAAAACTACAGAAGAACTTACTCATAGTAAAAATCCATTGACACGTAAGAGGGCTATCTTTGCTCAGAATGCGAAAAAATGGAAACATAAAGGAAGAAAGAAAAAATAATAAATCTAATTATATATAATTATGGATAATGTAACATTGAACGGTTTTGAGGTATTTGAAGATCTCATGCCAGGAGCAAGTGTAAAGAATAAACCTATTACTCCTCCTACTAGTGAGGAAGAGGAAGAAACAAAAATTGATCTTGAAGGAGTAGGAGAAGAACTCAGTGAAGAAGAATTAGATAATATTCGTAAGAATACTAAAACTGAAACTGAGGAAAAGGAAGAACCTGAGGAAGAAGATAAAGAAGTAAAATCTAAACCCAAGGCTAAACCTAAGACTACTACAAAAGAAGAAGTAGAAGAACCTGAAGTTGAGGAAGAAGAACCAGAAGAGTCTACTGATGAAACTACCATAGTAACAGGTTTCTTTGATTCTTTGTCTGAAAAGTTAGGTTGGGATGACATTGAGGATGATGATAAACCCAAGACCGTTGAAGATCTTATTGATTACTTTAACGATGTAATTGAAGAAAACTCAGTACCACAATACGCTAGTGAAGAAGTTGAGCAACTTGATAAGTTTGTTAAGAATGGTGGTAATTTGAGAGATTATTTCTCAATTGACAATGAAATTGATCTTGATGATATCGATCTCGAAGATGAAAGTAATCAGAAGTTAGTATTGAAAGAATTCCTTAAAGAAAAGGGTTTTAATGCTAAATAGATTGAAAAGAAACTTACTAAATATGAGGAAGCCGGTATTCTTGAAGATGAGTCTCAAGATGCTGCTGAAGCCCTTAAGGACATAAGAGAGAATAAGAAACAACAGCTATTGAAAGACCAAGAAAATGCCGCTAAGCTCGCAGCCCAACGTCAACAGGAGTACTTTGATACCGTTGTCAACGAAATAAAGGGCATGGATAATATCCGCGGTGTTAAAATTCCAGAAAAGGATAAACAAATACTGTTGGAATATATATTCAAACCTACCTCTGATGGTATGACCAAATTTCAAAAAGATTGGTCTAAGAGCGTAAAAAATTTAATTGAGTCTGCCTACTTCACTATGAAAGGAGATACACTTGTAAAAGCTGCTGAAGTAAAAGGTCAAAATGCTGCTATTAACAAGTTCAAAAATAGCCTTAATAGGGCAGGAGTAAGTAGAAAGACTAATAAACAGGATAACACTAGCACCGAGTCTATGTGGAATTCCTTCGCACGAAGATTGCGTGCTAATTAATAATAACTAAAAATTAATTTACTAGTATTTTATGGATAATAATATTCTGAATAATTTGGTACTGTATAAAGGTAAGTGGTTCAGTGATTTGATTGATACCGCTAAGATTTCTGCAGCATCACAATAGAATCCGTATCAGGTTGCTACTGTGTTGTCCTATGTATTCGGTACCAAAGATAATGGTTACAACACTTCTTTGGATATGCTTACTGGTGGTCTTGGTAACGTAATGACCATTGATCAACCGAGCTGGGAGTGGAATGTAATGATTGATGCCGATAGAGCAGTTACAATTAGAGATGCAAAATGGAATGGCGCAGCTATTACAGATGATTCAACTGCAGGTCTTGGCAATACACCTATCATGCTGTGGTTAGAAGATAACTGGTTTGGTCCTACTGCTATATTGGAATTTGATGATAAGGAATTCCAAGTACGTGTAGCAGGTGCTCCGTATCAGGACGGTAACTTGTGGGTATATACTTGTTTTGTAGCTGATGGTCAGCCTACTTCTTATATCCCCGCAGAACTCTTGAAACCGGGTTGTCAAGTATCTCGTCTGGCTTCTGCTGTTGAAGAATACAGTGAAGAAGGTGATATCCTGAACTATAATACTCATTTCAAGATGCGTAATTATCTTACTACAATTCGTATCAACTATGATATTACTGGTTCAGCTTATTCTACAGTAATGGCAATTGCTTTACAGGATCCTAAGACTGGTAAGAAGTCTTACTTGTGGGCTGATTATCAGGAATGGGTAGCTCTGCGTGAATGGTATAAGAGATGTGAGCGTATGCTTGTTTATGCGAAGACTAATGTTAACAAGGATGGTTCTTGCAACCTGAAGGGTACCAACGGTCGTCCAGTATTTATTGGTGCTGGTCTGTTGGAACAGATTGCTCCGTCTAACAGACGTTACTATACTCATCTTACTGCAGAATTGCTAGAAGACTTCCTGTTTGACCTGTCTTACAATGTACTTGGTACTAACGAACGTAAGTTTGTTGCATTGACTGGTGAAATGGGTATCCGTGAATTCGATAGAATTCTGAAGGAAAAGGTAGTTAACATGAACCTTATTGATACTGTATTTGTAACTGGTTCTGGTGATAGTCTTACTTTCGGTGGTCAGTTCAAGACTTATAAGATGACTAATGGTATCGAGTTGACTCTGAAGTATTTCCCGCTGTACGACGATATTACTTACAATCGTAAGTTGCATCCGGTTACTCTGAAACCGCTGGAATCATATCGTATGACATTCCTGGATCTGGGTAGACGTGATGGTGAGGCTAACATCGTTAAGGTAGTTCGTAAGGATCGTGAATTCGTAACTTGGACTACTGGTGGTGCAGTTCTTCCGTCTGGTTATGGTAAGTCTATTAATACTCTGAGATCTAATGGTAAGGATGGTTACACTGTATTCTTCCTTGGAGAAATGGGCATAATGTTAAGGGATCCACGTGCGTGTGGGGAACTAATCATGGATGCTGAGTAATAGCTAACTTGTGGTTAATAAATGATGGGGCCTTAGGGCCCCTACTAACTTGATAATCTAATATTTTATATTATGGAAGTAATCGTTAGAATAATTAAAACTAATCCCTGGACTGGGATTACTAAATGGCCTACATGTTTTGATTATGTAAGCACTTACTTGACTAGATCTGGTAATTTATATACTGGTTTATCTGCAGAAGATGCGACCAGATTAGAAAAAGAAATTGGTTATCCTGAGGGGTAGTTATCTCCCAATAGTACATTCTGGGATACTTTTGCTATTAAGATTGGCAAAAAGGATTTGATATTGGATACTAATAGACCTGAGGATGAATTAAAATACCTATTCCTTAAGAAACATAAAAGAGTAGCTAATGGTCTTAACGATATTAAACCTAGCACTGATTATGTTATGATTAATAAGGATAGTGAAGCAGAAGAACAGAATAAGTTCAATAAAGTTAAGCGTGAAGCATATAGAGAGATGGATAAGATGTCTACTGAAGAAATGCGTAAGTGTTTACGTCTCTATGGTATGAAATCAGATTCTATGTCTAATGAGGTTGCTGAAGCTAAACTGTCAGAATTTATTGAAGCTGATCCTTCTAAGTTCTTGATGAAATGGGTAAATAATCCTAATAAAGAAATTAACTTCGTAATTGAAGAAGCTATTGCTAAAAACATTATTAGAAAGAATCGTGCTCAATATTACTTTGGTACTGATTTAATTGGTAATGGTCTTGAAGATGTAATTGCTTATCTTAAGGATAAGAAGAATCAAGAAATAAAATTGGCAATAATGTAGGAAATAAAATCTAAGTAATGACTAATAAAGATTCTCATATAATTTTCAAGGTAGTTCTGGATAAGAATGCAGAAGGTATTGCTTATGGCGGATGCCCCGCATTTTTAGACGAGGAAGTAGACTTATTTCTTAATCAAGCACAGCTAGAAATCTTAAGTAATAAGATTACTGGCAATAATGCTTTAAGAATAGGTTTAGAAGGTTCTGTGTCTAACTTATCTGAGATAGAGAAGTTAATAGCTACAGATGTTAATCTTCATGCTGTACATACAGACTATAATGAGTATGCATTAGAAGATGTTCATGATGAAGATAATAGAATGACTATACTTAGTGTATTACTTAAGTATGGACAATTCTAGACTAACTGCGTACTTACTAGTCATGAATTAGTAAAGCCTTTTAAGTAGACTTATAATAATATACCTTGGGTAGAGAATCCAGTAGCTACTTTAGAAAATGATAAACTCTTAGTATACGTAGATCCTGTTTTAATGCAGGATCCTATGTATGCTCCAAGAGTAGAAGATAATACAGAGTTCTATAGAGTAGATATTACTTATGTTAAGAAACCAACTAAGTTTGACTACACTAAACCTGAACAAGAATTAGATTTTCCTGAAGATGTCATGTATGAGATTATTAATAGAGCTGTAGTAATTGCTTTAGAGAATATAGAATCTCAAAGACAATCTTCTAAGTTTTAGTTAAACCAAGTATCTGAATAATTATGCGCGAAAGAGATTTTCAAATAAATGTAGAAAGGCAACTGAATAACATTATAACAAACTATAATGATACTATTAAGTTTCCATCAGATACTTTGTTTCATTTCATAAACAAAGCTAAAGACGAATATGTTAAACAGAACTTTAGAGTATTCTAGAGAAATCAAGAGATTACTGATAACATACGTACTTTAGTAAATACTAAGAGCTATACTACTTATAGCTTTAGTAAATTAGGTAATAAATGGGAAGCTGATTATCCTGAAGATTATATGTTTGCACTTGGTGAAAATGTATACATAAGTATAAAGGATAATAAATGCAATAACTTAATTACTCGTGAATCTGATGTAATAGAGGCTACAATAGAGACAGTAAGCTCTAGACTAAGTAATAGTCTATCAGATCACAGATTGCGTTATAATCAAGCAAAACCTATTAGAGTATATACTGACAATAAAATTGTATTATATACTGATGGTAAATATGATATAAGTTCTTATGAGCTTACTTACTTAAGAAAAGCCAAGGATTTAGGTACTCTCTAGGATTTAACTAAAGAGTATACAGATTTACCAGAAAATACACACTAGGATATAGTTGATCTAGCAGTTCAAATGATAGTACAAACTATACCTAATGCAAGTTCTAAGAAATCTTAGGATAACAATTAATATGAGAAAGAAGAATAAAATACAAACTGAAAATGGGTATTTATATAGATGCTCATCTTGTAATTTGTATTTACCTGCTAACAAATTTTGCAATAATAAGAGTTTAACATACAGAGATGGAGTTAATAGTATTTGCAAAGAATGTTAGAGAGTAAAAGAAAATAGCTACCGCAAAAACTTAAATCCCGAAGATAGTCTACGTTTAAAATTAAAGCATTGTTTATCTAGTGCTAAAAGTAGAGCTAAATATTCCAAACTTGATTTTAATTTAACAGAGGATTATATAAAATATTTATGGGATACTCAAAAGGGTTTGTGTGCTATCTCTGGAATACCAATGACAAGTAATTACGGAACTGGAGTAATTGAGACCAACGCTAGTATTGACAGAATTGATTCTAGTAGAGGTTATGTTATTGGAAACGTATAGCTCACCTGTTGGGCTATTAACAGAATGAAGGGCCCTATGAATTTAGAATAGTTACTTTATTTCTGTAAAAATGTGATAAATAATAATTTTACAAGCGCTTCTAACGTGGAAATTCTTAACAAAGAAAAGTAGAAGGAAGCGAATAGACTAAGCGCTTAAATGTCTAAATAATAAAAAATTAATTTTATGCAAACTTCAGTACACTCAGTTCTGATTGGAAAACAAGCTCCGGCTTCTTACACTACGGTAGATGCTTTGGCTGTTGGTGATGTTGCTTTGTTCGATGAGAATAAGGCTCTTATTAAGACTGCTGCTGATGCAGTAAATGCTAACTCTCTGTATGTAGGTGTAGCAGGTGAAAAGATGAATGTTACTATGCCTGATGGTACAGTAGCACAGAAAGCTAATATTGATTTCTCTACTGAAATTCAGAAAGCTTCTAAACCGTCTGCAGTAATCGGTGAATATGTAGCTCCTGTTGAAGAAAAGATTGTAATCACTTTGACTGACGCTACTATCATTGCTGGTAATCGTTACGTTTTGCGTATTGTTTATAAGGATATGTATGAAGCCGCTTGGCAGTTTACTCATACTTATGAAGTATATGCTGAAACTACTACCCCTGCAGATTTAGTAAATGCTCTGTTAAAGAAGATCAATGCTCATAAGAACCGTAGAGTACAGGCTTCTGCTTCTGCTGCAGTTCTGACTTTGACTGCTATGTCGAAGGATGATAACGAAGGCGTTTATTCTTTAAATGAATATAGCGTTGTATCTATGGAAGCTTCTCTGTATGAGACTATTCCTGGTGCATTGCTTGCTAATCAGCCTAAAGCAGTTGTAGGTGCTACAATTGTTAAGACTGCTGGTAATCCGGGTAAGGGTTATTGGAAGCAAGTACGTGATGCAGAAGTACGTAACATGGGTTATAAAGGTCACGTATTTACTGGTGCATATCCTATTGTTGAACAGGCTCGTAAAGTAGTAGAAGATGCAGAATATGATTATGCTATCATTGAAAACGATAACCTGTACTTGAGCAATGATAATCAGTACATCAAGACTACTCCGTTGACTACGGAAGTTTATTGTCCTAGTTTAGTTGATTCTATTGTAGATAAGGGTATTCAGTCATTTATTGCTGGTAAGACAATTGCCTAATCCACGTTAGAGAGATTGAATTTGGGATAAGATTCCTTTTACAAACTACAGAAGTGGAGTTGTGGAATATTCCACTCTCCACTTTTTTTATTGTTGATATATGGACAAATTAACAAATATACAAATAGATGGTGATAAACTGACCTTTAAGATAGAGACTGAAGTAGACCTTAGTAACTATAGTAAGGAAGTTTACATAGATGAAGTATGGAATTTAAAGAACATACTTGAAGACAGTCCTATACATAACATTAGCTTTTCTGAGAATATTACAGTAGATTCCGAAAATAATGTAACTGTAACTAATGACGATATTCTAGAACTAGATTGGAATATGAAATACGTTACTTTGAGATGTTTTACGGAATAGGAAGAAATTCATTTTCATGGCATATACTACAATCCTTCAATTGTATATATGGCAGAGATTAGGAAATTACATACTCACTGCTCAACTTGTTTAGATGATCAGACTATGCAGAACATAATGTTAGTAGTCTTTAAGAGATAGTTGCTTGAGTATGCTTTAGCATCCGATTACTATCGTGATGCTTTACAATTATATGTAGATATCTGTAGATTACTTGAGATATCTATCAAACCAAAATGTGCAGCTAGTACTTGCTGTAACAATGCTATTCTTACTCAGAAAGGTGATTGTTTCAATACAGAAAACGATAAGTGTCTTCATTTAGAGAAAGAGCGTAACTCTGCTACTTTATTTAGTGGTATTTGTTACTCTTGTTCTAACAATACTTGCAGTACAGGAAATTGCAGTAATGGTTATTGTAAATTATAAAATAAATAGATATGATACAAAAGTGTGATGGTGTAAAGATATTAGACTTAGAAGAGAAGCTTGAAGCTACAGGTAATGAATACATTGTTACTGCAGAAAAAGACAATAACTATAAATTACCGCTTGAATCTGTAGCTGATATAGTTATAGGTAGTTCTAAGTTTAAAGCTGCAATTAAGGATGTATATGAATCAAGTACACCTACTGCATCTGTATCTTTGAATAAAGACCAATTCCTATTCTCATTTGGTATACCAGCAGGTAGAACAGGAGATGCAGGTAAGGACGGTAAAGATGGTAAAGATGGTAAGGACGGTAAGGATGGGATTGATGGTGTACCAGGTATAGATGGAGATACTACTAGAGTAGTATTAGCATATAAGTCTACTAAGAGTATAGAAAGACCTGATACTCCTGTAGGAGGTAGTTGGGATTATGATACTAATACTATTACATATCCTGAAGGATGGTCTGGTAGTGATAGTAATCCTAATGGCTATGTATGGATGTCTACCGCTACATTCTCTAGTAAAGGTACAATAGTAGTGCCTTGGAGTACACCTGTAAGACTTACAGGAGCAGATGGTCATGATGGTGCAGATGGTAGTAATATTGAGTTTGTATATAAACTTACTATAACTAGTTTGGTTACACCTACTAAACCTACAGGTAACAGCTAGACTGAAGCTATTAGACAAGGGTGGACTGATCATCCAACGGGTATTAGTGAGCAATATCAATGCGAATGGGTTTGTTCTCATAACTTACAAACTGATGGTAGTTGGAGTGAGTGGAGTAGCCCCACTATTTGGTCTAAATGGGGTGTAAACGGTAAAGATGGTGATGGCGTAGAGTATATATATCAGATTACTAAATTACCTGCTTCTCCTAAAGAGATTACAGATAACAACCCAGATCAAGATGAATATATACCTCAATCAGCTCCTGGTGAACAACCTTGGACAGATAATCCTACTGGAGTAAGTAAAGAATTCCAATACGAATGGGTTAGTCAGAGAAAGTATAAAGGTGATACACATAAATGGGGCAACTTTAGTTCTCCATCATTATGGGCTAAATATGGAGACAATGGTCAAGATGGTCAACACCTTAGAGTAATGTATACTAAGACATCTGGTAGCGATGTTAAACCTAGAGATCCAGATAGATTGAATATTAATCCTGGTAGTATCTGGGGTGTAGGTATGCCTACTGCTACTGGTAAAGAAGCTATATGGGGTATTCAAGCTCTTGTTACTTTTGATAATAAGTTAGTAATTGATGAATCCTTACCTGAGGATGAAAGAGGTTGGTAGGGTCCTTATTTAATTACAGGTGTACCTGGTCTTGATGGTAATAACTTCAATTATCAAGTAGAAGCATTTAAATAGAGCTAGACTCAACCTGAGAAGCCTACTAGTAATGACCCATATAATCCTGGTGATGGTTGGGTACTTACTCCTGATATGTCCACAGGTATATGGTGGAAATCTGTAGCATTAGTTCAAGGTGAAACAGGTTCTGTAATAGAATGGGGGGCTGTAGTAAAAGTAACTGGTCAAGGCGTTGTTATTAAAGGTACTTTGGATTCTACAGATGATCTTCCAACTAGTGGTAATGAAATAGGAGACGGTTGGGTTATTGATGGCTTCTTATGGGTATGGAATGGTAGTGACTGGGTAAATGTAGGTAAGGTTCAAGGCATGGATGGTAACTACTATGAATACAGATTTGCTAGAAACAATAGTTGGAGTTCAGCTCCTTCGTTAGACCAAGATACTCGTTATCCTTCTGGTTGGAGTTCTTCAGCTCCTGCTTTAAGTGATGGCAAAGTCTTATGGGCTACTTTTGCTTATATCAATGGTAGTGATAATACTATGATAGAAGACTGGTGCGATCCATACTATATGACTGGTATGACTGGTGATAATGGTGGTTCAGGTGTTCCTGGAGTAGGTTATGAAGTTAGATACTGTAAAGGTACTGAAACTACTTATACAGGAGAACAATGGAGCGACACTATGAAGCGTAAGAGAGATCCAGAAGGTTGGTCTACAGATGTTCCCGAGTTAGTTAGTGGTGATGAATATAACTACATATGGTTTATTCAATGTAGAATAATAAATGACGAATTAGAGTCTGGTAAATATTGGTCTAAACCTAATCCTATGGGTGGTATAATTACTCCAGATCCAGTAGGTTCACAACCTATAGCATATCCTATGGGTATATATAGTACTAGTACTCCATACATTAATGATGGAGAGAAAGCTCCTTATGTATATGATACTAGTGACGGTAACTATTACTTCTTGAAATCAGTAATGACGTGGATTGGTACTCAATAGAATAATGTATCTCCAGCTACAGATACATCTGGCGCATGGACTAAGTTAGAAGGATACGAAGCAATCTATACTGACTTACTTATTGCACCTAACTCATTAGTAGGTGGAGCTGTATTTAATAACAACCTGATGTTCTCACAAAGAGGTAAGAATGCTAGTGATGGTGATAGTTCTGAATATCATTTGATTAATACTTCAGATCCTATGAATACTTCTAACTCGTTTAGACCTAACTTCTTGCTAGACTTTGCGAATGGTGAAGCTTACTTTGGAGCTGGAGGTATACACTTAGCTGCTGATTCTGAGAATAGTTAGTTGTAGTTAACTACGGCAGACACTAAGCTTACGTTAGACGGTAGCGGATTAAGTATGATTAATAATTCAAGCAGTGGTGCATTATCTACTTCTGGTACCTATATAAAGAAAAATAACATATCATAGCTTACAAGTGATTATTAGTTTAAACTAGATTCAACTGGTATGCGTATGGGTTAGGCTTAGTCTCCATTTACTGAGTGGTTTGGTTTAAATTCTGATGGTAGTGGACAGTTGGCAAAAGGTAATATCACTTGGAATTCCTCTGGAGAAATTAATGAACTCAATGTAGGAGATAGTACTAACGGTAAAGTAATATTAGCAGGTGATAGTTTTAGTGGACTGAGAGTGCCTCAATCTACAGATTCAGACTTTTATCTAATAGATATATACGGAACTTAGGATTAGTCTCCTAACAAAGGAAACATATATGTTAGATGTAGTAATGGTTCATAGATATCTATATCTGGAGATGGCAGTATATATATACAAAAAGTATTGGGAAGTGATACTTATTCTGCTAGATTAAACCCAACAGAAGGTTTGATATTTGCAAAAAATAGTCTTACTACCAAAACATACGCAAACGCATAATTACTATGGATAAAGCAAAAGAATATATAAATAGTAAAACAAACTCTATACTTAAAACTAATATACTTAGGAACAATAGAGATGTTGTAGCAACCATAGTATACAATGAATTAACAGATTTATTGGAGTTTAGTAACACATCTAGTGTTACTACTCCTATAGATTCTGAAATACTAAAGAGATACTTACATTAGGTTAAACCACAATTATATAGTGGTATACCTATGAAACTCAAACCGTATTGTATTAAGTGTGGTTGTGGTAATGGATACTTTAGAGGATTGTATGATCCTTATGTATTGGCATTGTTAACAGAGGATGCAGATCCTTGGTTATGGGAAGATAACGGTGTAGTACTGTTAGAATAGTAGAAAGAAAATAATTTGATTGACAATGATAGCAAGAATTAAAGGTTTAAAGATTAGTCAAGCTTCAGAACGTACTGCTGTCACAGGATAGGAAATGATTCCATTCCAAGATGGTGAAAGAAATGGTAAGATCCGAATGATAGAGTTTAAAGATATGACTATGTATATCTTTGATCCTACTATCGTTGATGGTAAAGTAAGTCAAGAAGATTATGACGCATTAAAGCAAGCTATAGAAGAAGGTAAGCTTATCTATACTATTAACTCTAATAGAAACGGATTAGACTTAGCAACTGAAGTAGCTATAGTTGGTGGTACTATATACATTGAATCTCCTGACTTTATTAAAGAAGAAGGTACAGATAATATATCTCAAGTAGTATTTGATACTATTACTGTAGATGGTTCATTAAACTATAGTAAAGAACAATATACTACTACAGTTATTAAGACTACTGGAGATGGTACTAAAGTACTTACAGATAATGGTCAGTATGTATATATAGGTAATTTAGCATTAACTAATATTAAATTTAAAGACGGTACTAATACATCTACTTATGATTTAGTAACCAATGGCATTACCTTTAGACAGAATAGTACTCCATGTGTATCATGGAACACTATTAAGAGTGGTAACAACATCTATATGGATATACGTATAGCTAATGCTACTGCATCTATGGATGGTCTAATGAGTAAGGAAGACTATGTAGAACTTAATACTACTATACCTGGGCAGATTGAAGATCTAAAGGAAGCTGACTCCAATATAAATAATAGAATAGACGATCTTGACGATAAGATCGATAAAGAGATTGCAGATAGAGAAGCTGAAATAGATAGAATTGAGAATAAGTTTGACGGAGTTACCGATAAACTAGAGGACGCTTTACAGAAAGAGATTGAAGATAGAAAAGCAGGCGATACTACTATTACTAATAGTTTAAATGCATTTATTAGTACTAAAGGTCAACCAGGTGGTTTAGCTGAATTAGACTCAACTGGTAAGGTTCCTGCAGCTCAATTACCGTCTTATGTAGATGATGTATTAGAGTTCTCTACTAAAGATCAATTTCCTCAAACTGGTGAAACTGGTAAAATATATGTAGCTAAGGATACTAACTTAACATACAGATGGACTGGTACTCAATACTTAGAGATTAGTTAGAGTTTAGCGTTAGGCGAAACTCCTAGTACTGCATATCCTGGAGATAAAGGTAAAGCTAATAGAGATGCTTTAAATAGTATGCCTACTAAGCTTACTTCACACCTTACTCCTACTACTAGTACTGGTGAGTTAGTTAAGATTAACTACAAATATACAGCTAAAGATGGTTTAAATTACGGTCCACTACAGGATGATAACATAGATATACCATCAGCTACAACTACTAATGCAGGCGCTATGTCTGCAATAGATAAAGGTAGATTAGATGATTTGTATGATGAATTTGGTAGTATAGAGAACCCAGGTAATAAGCTTAACTCATTACCTAAGAACTTAGTTACAGGTGTAGATGCAACATCTAGGAATGCTTCTACTGTAACTATTAACTATAAGCAATCTGATTTATCTGCAGCTAGTAATTCATATGCGAATCCTATTACTAAGTCATAGACTATACCTGCTGCTACACAATCTGCAGCTGGTGTAATGACTGCTACTGATAAATAGAACCTAGATGTCAATATACCTAATAGAATTACTAATCTAGATAACAGAGTAACTACTGAAGTAAACAGACTAGAAGAGCTTATTGAGAGTAGTTCATCTGAGATTACTAATGATCTGAATGTAGAGATACAAGCTAGAAAGGATGGTGATACTTAGTTACAGACTAATATTAATAATCTGTAGTCTACTATGAATACAGAATTAGCTAAGAAAGTTGGTAAAGTAACTGTGGCTGGTTCTGGTAATGCTGTTACTACTGCATCTATTAGTGGCGATACTCTTACTTTAACTAAAGGAGCTACATATAATAACTATGTACATCCTGCTGGTTCTGCACCTAGCAAAGCATCTGGATTCTATAAGTTCTCTACTGATTCTACTAGTCATGTAGCTAGTGTTACTGCGGTAACTAAGTCTGATATAACTGCATTAGGAGTACCAGCATAGGATACTAATACTACATACACATTTGCTAATGGTTCTGCTGGTAATTTCACAGTAACTCCATCTGGAGGTAGTGCATAGACGGTAAGTATTGGTAAACCAGCTAATGCTGGCAATGCTGACACAGTTGGTGGTATTAGTCCATCTGCTTTCGTAAAGAAAGCTGGCGACACCATGACTGGAACATTGACGATAAATCAAACTTCATCAGTAACTCCTTTAACTTTATACGGAACTAATACTAATGGTTATATTTAGTTTATTAATAATGGAGCACAAACTGCAGAAGTAGGGTATACGGATTCATTAGGTACATACTTATATAATGATAAACTATCAACTCACCCGTGTATATCATTAGGTAGAGTAGATAATTTAGACGAAGGGGCAACTTTCTATTATGGGGGTAAGCATTATAAATTACTCCACAAAGGTAATTATGCCGATGAGTTAGATAAAAGATACTCCCCATATACTGTATATAATTACGATAAGGGTTGTTTAGTAAAACTAAGAATACCATCTAATGGTAACACAATGGTAACAGTAAGAATTTTTGGTAATTCTTATGATAGTAAACCTCCATTTGATACAGTAATATAGTTTTATAACTATGACGACAATAATGAGATTTTACAACCTACTGGAGTCAACAACGGAACTAGCTTTGGTGATATAAAAGCGTTTATACATCAAGGGCAGGTTCATTTGTGGTTTAAATAGACAAGAACATATTAGACATTCCATGTTCATGCATATATCAGTACTTCAAAAGATAATCTAGTTCAAAGTATAACTAATGCTGCTATGCCTACTTCTGGAGTAGCTAGAATGGTAACTATAACTCCTAAATAGGCTATATACTCTTATGATAATATATCAGTAGGTAATGTTACATCTTCTGCTAGCATCAAGGCTTCTGCTAATATGGTCGCTAGATATATTAGTTTCAATAATAGTGATGGCAATAATGCAGGTTATATAGGTTCAGGATCTCCAACAACTAATGATTTGTATTTTATATCTCAACGAGATAACGGCATTCATATTTCTGCAAATAATAGCACTACTACAGGAGGTATAAATTTAACCGCAAGTACCAATATGGTATCCGTAGGTGCTGTTACTGCTACTGAGAAATTACATGTAGTTGGTAATATTAAGGCTACTGATAAAGTATATGCAGCAAATGGTTTCTTCAAAGAATCCGATGCTCGATTAAAATCAGATATTAAACCGTTAGACTATACTTTAGACTAGATATGTTCTATACCTACTGTATCATTTATAATGAATGATTAGAAGCAAATAGGTACTATAGCATAGAACTTAGAGGAATTAGGTTTTGAGGACATAGTAACTGAAAGTGATACTCTTAAGTCTGAAGTAAAGAATCCTGAACAGTTTGAATCATTCACTAAAGATGGTGAAGAGTATGTTAAGGTTAAGAAGGTAGAGTATGAGATGTTAGGTGTATTAGCTATTGAAGGAGTTAAGATGCTTAAAGATGAGATTGAGAAGCTTAAAGCTGAAATAGAAACTTTAAAGAATAAGCAACATGAGTAATGAAATAGCAACATATTCTATGATATTAAGTAAGCTTAGTCTAGGTAAGAGTGGGACAGAATGTCCTACTAAGACCTAGATTTTAGCTATTAATTCATTAATCGTTATTGAGAATGCTTCTACTTATGGAGCTAATGAATGTGTAAAGATAGATGATATACGTAAGAAAGCAGAGACTTGGAATTACTACTTAACAGTATCACCTACTAGTATGTCATTTGGAGCTGGCGGTGGTAGTAAGTCTTTTACTGTTAGTTCTTATAAAAGAAAAGTATTAGACGGAGTAGAATAGAGTGGTGATACTAATGTATCACTAAAGTCTACTACTATATCAGGTACTGGATTCTCTTTAAGTGGAACTACAGTAAGTGCTTCTGCTAATGAAATTACCTCAAATAGGACAGGTACAGTTACTATAACTCAGAATGAGTCTAATAAGACAGTTACTATTAGTTTATCACAGGATGGGGATGATGTTAGTTCATATGGTGAATGGACTATATCTGTATCAGCTAGTCCCACTAGTGTATCTAGCAGTGGCGGTACTTCTACTATTACAGCTAGTGCTAAGAGAACTGTATATTGGGCTAGTGGTGATGTTACTGAAGAAACAGGCAATCCTACACTGTCTACTAACTTAGGTAGTCTTAGCAGTAGCTCTTCACCTAGTACTTTAACATTAGGAGAGAATACATCTACATCTAGTAGAACCGCAACTATTAAAGCAACTCATGGTGGTAAGTCAGCTACTTGTACAGTTACTCAAGCAGGTGCTGAACCTACTATTGAGTATGTATTTACAATTAGTCCATGGCAAGTTAATGTTGGAGCTAGTGGTGGTACAGGAGATATAGGCTTTACTTCATATAAGTTGGTAAATGGTAATCAGATCAGTTTAGGATATAGTATAGATAGTAGTACATTACCTTCGTGGGCAACATATAGTAATGGTAGATTTACTATAAGTTCTAATTCATCTACATCTTCTAGATCTGCAAATGTGTACTTTACATAGAGTGAATCTGGAAAAAGAGATTATGCTACAATATCACAAAGCGGTTATGTACCACCTGCAGATAATTATGTATTTACTTGGGAAGATGGTAGTACCTCAGATGTTAGCGCAAGCTTCCCGTGGGATTTCTCTACTAATGGAACTGCTGCTAATATACCAGTAGTATCTACTAAGAATGGTAGTAGTCAATCTTGGAGTGTGTCTAGTAAGCCTAGTTGGATAACTACTTCTACTACTAGTAGTAAAGTTACTATCAGTGCATCCGATAATAGTGGATCTGCAAGAAGTGGAGAAGTAGTGTTGACTCAGAGTGGATCTGGTAATACACTTACAGTTAATGTTAGTCAAGAGGCTAAAGCTACAGATGAATACTATTTAGGAGTCAGAAAATCTGGTGAAACATCCTCATATGAGAGCATTACGTTTAATAACGTACCAGCAAAGACTACTAACTGGTCAGGAGATTATACTTGGGTAAGTAGGAAGAATGGAGTATTTTTTGACAATGTGAGCTTCTCGGCTAACGTAAGCTGGATAACGGTTAATAGTAATGGTGGTTACACTGTAGCGCATAATACAAGTGGTTTACCTAGACAGGGTACTATTACATTAACTCAGGCTGAATCTGGTTTAAAATGTTACATTAACATATATCAGTTAGAGTATAACGCTACACATGGAATGAGAATTTCTCCTTCTTCTATACGTGTATCTAGTTCAGCATAGAATGTTAATTTTAGCGTTGATTCTTACAAAACAGTACTACACTCCGATGGTAGTGAAACTGAAGAATCTGTAGATTATACATTCTCTACCGACTCTAAATGGTTTACTTATTATGGTAATACTACTAATACTACCTGCATAGTTATAACTTCTAATATAACAACTTCATAGAGAAGTGCTACATTTACTCTTACACAAGTAGGAGGAAAAAGTAAAGGTATTGTTACAGTAACTCAAGCGGCGGGCTAGGGGGGGGG